>Ga0302136_1000027_pt1 | contig 84024 bp, 76 predicted proteins | sample CBN3_20m_MG_FD_203116 | JGI IMG/M metagenome (GOLD analysis project Ga0302136, IMG submission 203116) | Marine microbial communities from Western Arctic Ocean, Canada - CBN3_20m | ecosystem: Environmental > Aquatic > Marine > Oceanic | place: Canada: Western Arctic Ocean | collected 2017-09-15
CCGTGTCGGTCCCCTGCTGTTCGGAACATGTCCAACCCTTTCGCCCCGTCAAGCGGCCCCCGTGAGGAACAGCAGTGCCCTCCCGGCACGACGCAGGCGTACGGCCAGCCCACTACCGGTCAGCCAGTTCAAATGGGACCCCCCCCGGGTGCCACGACCGTGAACCACGTGCAGTACCCCCCCGCCCCCGTCGCGGGGGTCCCTATTCACGGCCAAGGCTACCAAGGCCATCCGCAGATGGGCGGGTACCAGCAAAACCGGTTCCCCCCTGGGCAGGGCGGCCAGCAGTTCCGCATGCCGGACGGCACCACGCTGGTTATGAGCGAAGAAGCAGGGAGCATGCAGCACGTCGTGGCGAGGAGCTACGCGCGGGCGGTGCGGCTGTTCGCCATAGTCGACTCGCTGATTTGCGTGCTGTATGTGGTGTCCGGATTTTACTACGCCGGTACGTGTAAACCCCGACTGGGCGGCAGTCACCCCTGGCAGCCCGCGTGTTTTCGGTTACCACGTACAGGGGCTTTCCCTGCAATCATAGACTCCCTGTTTTACCTCTAACGCGCCTGTGACTGTTGTCCACACGGCGCGACACGCAAGGACTGACCTTTTTCCTGTAACAAAATCAGCCATCGCGCTGCTCGGCCCCATCTGCGGGTACCACGGCGCGAAGCAATACGCGCGGCCGCACGTGCTGACGTACGTGATTTTCTGCTTCGTCAACCTGACATGGCGAACCGCGGTGTTTCTAGTCGCCACGAGCGTGCCGTCGCAGGTGCTGGTGCGTGTTTCCCACCCACCACACACCGCCTCCCCGATTGCCCATACCCCGACTGACGTTTCTTTTATTTCAATCTCAGGGGTTCCTCATGATTTTAGTGGAGGTGTACATCACGCGCTTATCCGTGATGTTTTACCGGATCCTAAAATCCTTCTCGGACGAAGGTAAGTATTTCCCATTTACCACATTCCGCCTCCCTGCTTGCCCATACGAGACTGACACTTTCTTTTTTACCTCACCAGACCTGCGCGCGCTGCGAGCCATGGAACACGCGCCCGCGAGGGTGGTTTACTGGTGAAACGTTTTGGTCAGCGTACGTTTGTCAGCGGTACATTTGATACCTTTGGTACGTAGCGTGAAAGATAAAAAGGAAACCCCAGCCGTTGTGTATAATTACGTGTAGAAAAGCGAGCGTCGATTGGTTTCTCGTGGAAAGCTCTTTTGTTTTTTTCTGGATCTCTCTGCTTCCCACTTTTCGTCACCCCTTGGAACGATCGATGGAACCTGCCTGCTCGAAATCCACGTGGCGCTTTTTTCCTTTTCGCTTCTCCTTTCGCCACGTCGCGTTTTCGTTTTTTTTGCACTCGTCGCGTCGTCGACGTAATAAAACATGAAACGCTCGCGTCTCCCTGGACACTGTAGAGCCCGCTCCCACCCAAATCGCCAACATGAGAACCATCTGCGAATCCTGCACCTCCGCCCCCGCATCGCGCGTGGCGTGCGGGTTGGAAAACACCGCGCTGTGCGGCGCCTGCGACAACACCAGGTACATAGCCGTTTCCGTTTTTGATGACGACACACGTCATCCATTGCAGTCCGTCATCCATCGCCCGTGCCTGACCAAGCCCGTCCCAACCCGTCCCACCCCGTTCCCCCAACAACAGCGTCCAAGGCGATCGCATTTCGTTCTGCGCTGAAACCACCGCTCCCCTGCCGTGCGACATCTGCAAAGCCCAGGAAGCGGTGGCGGTGTGCCACGAGGATCGCGCTTTTCTGTGCCGATCCTGCGACGCGAGCATCCACGGCGACAACGAACATGTCGCGCAACACACCCGGTTTTTACTAACCGGCGTGCGTCTTGAGAACATGTCGGTGGGAGGGGAAGTCGGGTCCAAGAAACGCAAAGCCAATGACATGGCCCGGGCGCCCGGGCAATTGAACGACACTTTCCAAACCCAAAGCGGCGCGACGCGTCGGATTTCGATTCCGCAGAGCCACGATTCCGACTTCGGCATCGTGCCCGTTTTCTCGGAACACTTCCGGGAACAACAAGTCCCCGAGGTGTTTGTTCATGACACATCAATGTCATACCAAAACGGCATCACGGATTCCGTCACCGACGCGTTCGAACAGGAGTTCCTGGCGGGGTCACGGAAGAACCAGAAAAACCAGAGCGGATACGGCGACCTGAACGACGACTTCATCAACGCGTTTTTCGACGACGGCGACGACTTCGGCGTGGTGCCCGTGTTTTAAGTTTTCTGGTTTTCTGGCGTATGGGTAATAAGTCGGGGGGAAAGGGATGTTGACGCGCGACACCGGGGTGCCGTGCGCCGTCCCACGCGCGCGCGCTGTATTTGTATTAGGAAGTTAAATAGATAGGGTTAACTGCAAACACAAGGAATAACGACTAGAGACCTTTCCTTTCCTAAAAACAATCAATCTTCTAAAAAGACCCACACCGCGTTAGTCTCCTCCTCTTTTCTGCGAGTAGTACTTCGTGGTGCCTATTCTGTCTTCAAGGCTCTGCTCGCCCTTTGTGCCCCCAAACGCGAACGCGTCCTTCTGCGCCTGTTCCAGAAACGGCGCCGCCTTGCTGTGGTGTCGGCTCGGCGCGCTCGTCGCGAGGTCCGCTAAACTTTGTTCGCCGCGGTTGGATTCGTCCACGGCGTTTTTTCGCAGCCGTTCCAAACGACCTTCGTCGTGCGTCGACGCGTCCACGGACATCGCCACAAGCCGAGCCGTTCGCTCGGTCTCGGTCAACTTGCCAGTCTTGTGCCCGAGCGTGTTTTGTTTCCGGTTGCCGCCCAACGCCGCCTTTTGCGCCGCCCAAAGTTTCTCCTTCTCCCGTTGCTCAACCACCCGCGCGTCCTCCACGTCATCCGCCGCCTTGGTGGTTCGCCACTCCTCCCGTCTCTTGACCCGGACAACCGCCGCGCGTTCCCCGCGCTCGTTCGCAAACGTCAAACCGTAACCCAAAGAACCGTCCTGCGCGGTGGCGCCGTCGCGAACGACGGGACCGGGAACAGGGGGGGGGTGTCGAGTCGATAAACCTCCGTTCCGAACTTCACCGCAGGGGCGGAGTGGCGCATCCTTGGACCGGGACCGGGACCGGTTTCGTCGATCGTCACGTCGATCGTCCCTTCGATCGTCATGTCGTGGATCGTCCCTTCGATCGTCCCGTCGTCGATCGTCCCTTCGATCGTCCCGTCGTCGATCGTCCCTTCGGTCGTCCCGTCGATCGTCCCGACGCACATCCCGTCGGTCGTCGCCTCGGCCGTCCCGTCGATCTCGCGACCGTGACCTGTCTCGCGACCGCGACCTGTCTCGCCGACCCCCTCCCCGGTCCGAACGCCCGCGCCCCTGGTGTCGTCCCGAATCGCTCTCCGAGTCGGACGAACTCGACGAAGACGTCGACACGCTCCGGCGTCTTTTCTTCTTTCCACCCTTGTCGTCTCCGCGCGCGTCTCTTCCTCCTTTCCCGCCCGATTCCTCACCAAGCACCTCCCGCCGCACATCAGCACGTATCCGTTCCTTCCTCGCTCGTTTCGCCTCCTTCTTCAATTCCTTCTTGGCTCGTTTTTTGTCCTTCTTCTCCTTTTTTTTCCGCTCAAGCGCGGCGCGCGCTTCAGCCATCTTCACCGGGTTCGAAATCACCGACGTACGCAAACTCTGTTCCGACAACCGCATCATCAAAAGCGGGTCACTGTTCAGTTTGTTCCACTGTTCGTTCTTGGGTTGTTCAAGTTGCGCCGCGAGTAAGGACCCGGTCGCGTCTTTGGTTCGCGCCATCTCGTCATCCGCGTTCGGCGCTACGTACTTCCTCTCCCCCAGCAAGTACGCGTCCGCGTCTTCGGACTGAATACCCACTGCACCGCCAACCCCAACCCCAGGTCCGCCCATCCCCGGACCGCCTTTGTACATAAACTCTAAACGTTCCTGTTTCGCCACGTGCCCCGCGCTCGCGGCCTGGTCCGTCAACTCTGCGTGCCTCCTTTCCTCCGCGATCTCCTTTTTCATCTCCTCCAACTTTCTCGCCTCCACCGCTTTCTCCTGCTCGCGCTCCCAAATCTTCGCCTGCATGGGGATGCCGCCGGTGTGCCATGACTTCTTGTTCAGGAACGCTGTGTGGTGATGAGGGTTGGGGGGGGGACGGGGGGGGGTCAGGGGGTCGAAACGCACGCGGGAGGTGAGATCCTTTGGGCGTTGAAAATGGAGGGTGGCTGCCGAGTGAATTGACGAACGGGGGGACGAGTCGCGACCGGGGCCCGTACCTAACGCGCCCATCTCGGCCGGCGGTTTGGGTTCGCCAACGAGGTATCGAACGCCGGTGGCACGTCGACTGTTTCCGGAAGCGTCCGCGGCGCCTGGGGGGTGACGGGCTCTGATGGAACGAGGCGGCGGAGCCACGACTGGCACAAGGCCAGCACAGCACGCTTGGCTGAAAATTCGTCGTCGAAAACTCGAAATCTCGTCGTGTTTTTGCAAAGTTATTTGAGGAGCAGGCAGGGTCAGGGTGCCGAGTTCGGTGACGACGTCACAGACACACACACTACTCTTACGGCATTAGCATTACCTGTCACTACACTAGAAATACATCTACATGCCGGCAATACGTCGTACACAACCAACTTCCCTTAATCTACACCCCCACGTACAGCGTTCCCAGCATCACCGCGGTGCCTAAAATCGCGCCGCGCAACAGCGCGCCGTCGTTGCGGCACTTCCTGGTACGATGAAAAAGAAAGTGTCAGTCTATCGTAATGTGTATGAGTAAACAGTCAGAGGTAATAGTCCCTTCTGGTACGAGTATGGGCAATCAGGGAGGCGGAACTTGGTGATTGGGAAAGGCCCTTACCTTCCCTCCGGCAGTAGCTCCAGGAAACAAACCGCGCTCATCATCCCCCCGGTTGAGGCGAGGAGGTACTGCAGTAACATCGGGGTGAGGTAGGGCTTGATGAAACAAAGCGCTAGGAGCGCGCCGGCGGGCTCGGACAGGCCGGAAAGGGTGGCCATTAGGAGGGCTTTCGGTTGCGAAAGAAAAAGGTCAGTCTTGTCTTGTGAGTCTCGAGTACGGGTGTACTTCGTAACGTGTATGAGGGATTGGGTATAGTAGTGGGAGGACTTTCCGACTGTACTCCGTAAAACGCAGGTAACAGCGCGTTTGTGCCGTGCGTAACAGCCGCGAGTACGCCAGTAAACGTTACGGCCGTAGTGCACTCAAAGAGGGCCAGTAAACAGTGTGCCTGGATTTGGGAAAGCCCCAATACGCGTATGTACCTTTTCTTCGCGACCCCGTCGCCGCGAAAACAGGCGCCGCGACGATTATTCCCTCTGGTACGTTGTGCACCCCGATCGCGGCGGCCATGACCGGCCCCACGCTCGTGTACGAGCTAAACGCCACCGCGAACCCTTCCGGCAGGTTGTGCAGGGTCATGGTGATGGCCATTAGTAGCCCTAGGCGCATCAACCGCGCTTTGCTCATCTTTTTACGTTTTGCCAGAAAAGTGTCAGGGCCTTGTACATCGCGAGGTATGGACAACAGTCACCAGCGTTAGAGGTAAAACAGTCAGGGAGGCGGGATTTGGGAAACGCGGGGACGTACTTTTTCGTTCGGCGCGTGTGGACTCGAAACACCACCATTCTCCGCCTCGTCGTTTCCCCCGCCAATCCCATTCACCTTGCCTTCCAGCACCTCCGCCTTCGGCAGCAGCGGCTCCACCACCACGTACACCATCGCACCACTCGCGGTGGCAAGACTTATTCCAACGAACCCGTTCTCCAACACGTTCTTGACGTACAGCTCCACCACGCTCAGCGTCGCCATCACGCCGATTGCGGTGCCCAGCAGAAACGCGAGCAACGCGTTGTCCGGTTTGCGCCACACCGCGATTATTCCACCCACGGAAGTCGCGAGGCCCGCCAGAAGCGAAAGAAGCAGCGCGTACCGATCCGCGGCGTCGAACATGGTTGTGTTGCTGTCGCGTCTGGTGACGGACCGGTGGAGCGCGGCGAGTGTTGCTGCGACAGGCGCGACGAGAAGCGCGGCGAAGGCGGAAAAAAAAGAAAGGCTTTGCGAAGGTGCTTGTTGCGAATTCGATGACGATTTTGTTGGACCAACCGACCGGCGCCGAGGTGCCTGCGCGGGTTTCTCCGAAGATGTCGCAGTCTCCGCGCGCCTAGTGGAACTCTGCGCCTTGACACGAGCCGAGCGTCTCATCCGCGGGGCGAGGGGTGAACCTGCGCGGTGGTGTTTGGGGCGGGGAAGAGGGGCTGGCGGCTTTTGAGGGCGAATTTATCCTCGGCACCTTTTTGCTCATTCACCAATACATCAAAGACGTTGGAAAACGCAACGAAAACGGTTTGATGTTTCGTTGACCCATCCGTTGTCCTTCGCCAGACGTCAGGCGCACGCGGTGGCAGTGGCGTTGGTTCCGGGTTTAGTCGCAGTGGCATCCATACCAAGGACACGATGATGATGTCTGGCAGGTCACGCGCCGCCCCCGGTTCCCGCGTCCCCGCCGACGGCACGAGTCATGACTCGTCCAAAACCGAGATCCCGAGTTTGCAGGAGTTTTTTAGGAGAAGAGACTACGTCGGCGCCACGACGTTGCTTACGCACAGGGTGAGTTACCCAGAAACAAACGACGACACGACTGAGACTAGTGAACACCCACACACAACCTTGGAGTGGCTGGCGTACGCGCACTTCCACGGCGGTGACCCGGGAAAGGCGCTGCTTGTGTACCGCCAACTTCTTGATGCGGACGGTGGGGACACCGATGGGGACACCGTTCACGAAAACAAAGCGGTGTTGCACACCTTCGCCGCCGCGTGTTTGTTTTACCTGGGGCGGTACGACGACGCAGTGGCTGAAGCGGCGAAAGGGCCGGATACAAAACTCAAAACCCGAATTCTGTTCCACTGCGCGCACAAAAAAGGCGACGAGCAGCTGCTGACGACGCACCACGAGAACCTCAGCGATTCGCTGGAGGACCAGCTTTCCCTCGCCGCCGTGCACTACGCCCGCGGGCATTACCAAGAAGCGGTGGATATATACAAGCGGCTTCTTTTGGAGGACGCCAACCGACACGCCCTGAACGTGTACGTGGCGCTTTGCTACCACAAGCTGGAGTACTTCGACGTTTCTTTGGAGTTGCTCGACCTGTATTTGTCCTCCGCGCCCGATTCAATCGTGGCGGTGAACTTAAAGGTGCGTAACCGCGCGTTTCCCAAACCCCGCCTCCCTGTTTGCCCATACTCGTACCAGAAGGGACTATTACCTCTGTCCTGACTGTTTGTCCATACATCGCGATACACAATACGTTAACCACGTTTCGTGTAACAAAAAAAGGCGTGCAACGTGTTCAAGCTGAGGGATGGGCGAGACGCGGAAAAGGAGTTGACCGTTTTGGGCGCGTCTGCGAGCGACGAACCACCCGGGGACGACGTTTCCGAAAACGATTTAGTGAAACACAACCGCGTGGTGTTTCGAGGCGGCGAGGACGCGAAACGGGCGTGGACGCCGTTACTGGGTAACCCGACTTTACCGGAAGCGCGGCTGAACCTGTGCGTGTTTCATTTGAACAACGGCGACGCGTTTGACGCGTTTCAGTTGCTAAAAGATTGCGAGCCCGCCACGCCGCACGAGTACATCCTGAAGGGAGTTACGCACGCGGTGATGGGGCAGATGGACGCTACAGAGTTTGCGGAGAAAAATGGACAGAAAAATAACTCAACAACCGACCAACAAGAACACCTGAAACGCGCGCAGCAGTGTTTCCAAATCGTCGGCGCCAGCGCAAACGAGTGCGACACGATTCCCGGACGGCAAAGCATGGCTTCGTGTTTTTTGCTGTTGGAGCAACACGACGACGCGCTCGTTTACTTGAAATCCGTCAGCGAGTTCTCAAAACAGGACGACGACTTCCATTGGAACCACGGGATGGCGTCGAGCGCGGTGGGGGATTGGAAAACCGGGCTGGACGAGTTGAGGGCGGTTAGGGACGGCAAATACACAAACGAACTTCCCTTTAAAGTCTGGCTCGCCAAGTGTTTGGTGCGGAACGGCAAAGCCCCCGAGGCGTGGACTCTTTGCGAGGAAACCGCGGGGGGTGGCGATTTAGAAACGGAAGACGAAGCGTCACTCGATGGAGCGCAAAACGATCTCCTGTATCTCCTGCAGGTCGTCGCGGACGAGTGCTATTTAGTCGGCGAGTTCTACGTTGCCATGCGGGCGTTCGACGAGCTCGAGCGCTTGTCTGATTCCGACGCGTTCTGGGTTGGGAAACGAGGCGCCGCGGTTGGCGTTTTCGCAAACGTCGTGGCGGGGAAGGAACCCCGGGAAACCCTGGCCGACGTCGTGGCCCTGCTGCGACAGGTTAACACCACGGAGGCGGATACGCTGTTGCTCCCGGTTCTTGAATGGGCCAGGGGGGAGGGAATTCGAGTCGAGTGATTGTTTATTGCGAAAACGAACTCGCGTTTCTTCTGGGTACTATCGACTAGACTCGCTATTTTTCTGGCTAACACTTCTAACTACACGTATCCACCACCGCGTGTATCAGGTCGTTTAGGAACGTTTTCTGGGTTTCAAAGTCGACGACGTCAAACGGCGGCGTGTGTACGAACAACGAACGTATCGTTTTCCCCAACTCTTTCGGCGCGCCGTTCGCGTTGAACGCATTCGCGGTTCTTAGACTGAGCCAGTATATCCAGTTACACAAGTACCGCCCCGGGTCATCGGACACTGCACACGGGTGGCATTTTGCGCGCAACGTATTGACCACGGTGTCCACGTCCAGCGTGGTTCGTAAGCAACACCCAACGTCTTCGTCCGCGCTGATGGGTTCACCCTGTGGTTGCCGTCCAGACGCATCCGGGAACCGAAACGTCGCTTCGTTGAACGCGCTCCGCTCGACACGAAACTCCCGCGCGGACGAAAACACACCCAGATGAAGCATCACCACGGTGGTGTGTGACGCGGATTTCGACTCTTCCGTGGTAGCCTCGGCGCTGAAACGGAGGCGTGCCACTTTGTCGGTGGCATCTTTGCAATCCACGGGCACCACGTAACAATCCTCCAAACGCCCCGACCCGGAAGCCCCGAAAGAACTTCCCGTATCCAGGCTCTCCACCAGCGTTTGCGTGGGGTTTACCTCCGCCTCGGCGAACGGCCCGAACCCGGTCACGAACACGCGCACGTGTCCAACGCGTGGGCTCGCCATGCCACGCCACAAGTGCTCAAGCGTTTGACGAGCCAAAGAATAAATTGACATGTTTTACACAATCGGCGCTCACAACGCGAGGCGCTGCATGAGACGGTAGACACGCGCGGAGTGCCCGCTCTCGAATTCGCTGGCGTCGAGTTGGAAATGAAACGCTGCCCACACGGTAAGCCGAATAAATCCGTCTGCGTGGAGTGCAACCCGTGTCCGCATGGCAAGCTGAAAGCTAACTGCGAGGAGTGCAACCCCTACCCTCATGGCAAGCTGAAACGCAACTGCGCGGAGTGCAACTGCTGCACCCATGGCAAGCTGAAATACAGCTGCGCGGAGTGCAACCCATGCCCCCACGGCAAGCGGAAAGACAGCTGCGCGGAGTGCAACCCCTGCCCTCATGGCAAGCTGAAAAAGGACTGCGCGGAGTGCACCCCCTGCCCTCACGGCAAGCTGAAAGGCGAATGTGTGGAGTGCAACCCGTGTCCGCATGGCAAGCTGAAAAGCAGCTGCGCGGAGTGCAACCCCTGCCCTCATGGCAAGCTGAAACAGCACTCTGCGGAGTGCAACTCCTGCCCTCACGGCAAGCTGAAACACAACTGCTCGGACTGCACCCTTTGCCCTCACGGCAAGGTGAAACGCAAGTGCGCGGAGTGCAACCCCTGCCCTCATGGCAAGCTGGAAAACAGCTGCGCGGAGTGCACCCCCTGCCCTCACGGCAAGGTGAAAAGCAGCTGCAGGGACTGCAACCCCTGCCCTCACGGGAAGCGGAAAGTGAACTGCGTTGCGTGCCTCGGATGCCCTCACGGCAAGTTGAAACACAGGTGCTCAACCTGTAACGCTCTCCGCGATACAGTATCGCGGCGCGAATAGCACCCGTTTCCAACGCGTGGCGGTCGGCAAATATTGCATTCGATACAACCGATCGTTACCACCGCGCCTTCGAGAGACACCAAAAAACGAGAAAGAGAGCGTATACCGCACGAAACGACACAACGCACGTGGTGTGGGATGGCTCACATATCGTTACAATTTTTGTATATTTTAGCTCCCCTGTTTTGCGCGCGCGCGCTTTTAGTGATAAATGCGGTAGTTTTTTCTTGTCTATTTTTTTCCAGTCTCGTACGTACTCTCGGCAGGCATTATTTTCTAAATACCCTGTACCTCTACGCCGAGCCTTGTCGTCCCGCGATGTTCCTCAGGTCTCCTGTACTCATCCCACTCGTCATACCCACAGGCCCGACCCGCCCTCCGTTCCGCGCGTCCGTTTTCTGTTTCATTTGCGGCGCCGACGTTTCGTTTTCCGTGCACTCCCCGTTCGCGCCCGCGACCTCCGCGGGCGAATCCGGGTACCGGTGGTACAACAAATTCGCCATGCACCGATCCACCATGCTCTGCGCTTTGTCCCCGGGTCTTTGCTGCTGCGCTTGGTGTTGGTTCGCGACACCGCCGCCAACACCGGGTCCCGCCCCCCGAGCGCCCCGAATCCGTGCGCTAGACGCAAGCCGAAACAGACTCTCCTTGATGTTGTGCGAAGTCGCGGCGTCCAGCTTGCCGATGATCGCGCGGAGCTCGTCCAAACCGCCCGTCTCGTTCCGGGGTGGCTCGCCTAACGGGTTGTGCGCGAGGTCGTGCACCCCGGCGGGCGCGCCCGGTCCCGGTTGGTTTGCGTATCCGTACGGAGGGAACATCATCATCCCGTTGTTGTTGTTGTTTGGCGCGTGTTGGTTGCCTGCCGCCCCGTGTTGATTCCGGTGTACCCCAGCGTCCCTTCCCGAAATCGCGGTGGAGACGGACGAGCTTCCGCTGTACATGCTCCGGAGGTCCGCGCCGGCGCCGGCGTGCGGATGGTGGTACCCGACCGACTGATTCGTTTCGGGCGCGCGGTACGCACCGTGTCCATACGCGTTCCACGACCCGTTTTGGTTTTGGAAACTGCCACCACCCACGTGGGTGGTGTGTGCGTTACCTTCGTTCCGCGTACCCCGCTGCCCGTCCATCGCGCCTCGTGTTCCACCACCCCGTTGTTGGGTGTTGTTATTTTTCACGACGCCCGCGCCCCCGCCGTCAACACCCCCCGCGCGCTTCCCGTGCGCGCTTCCCATCACACGCGCGGCGTACTCGTCCCCGACAAAACCGCGTTCGCCGGCCCCCATCATCCCCCCCATCGACGCGGACGACGGCACGCGCATCATGGGATTACCGGGATACGCCCCGCCGCGCATCTCGCCGCGCATCGCCGCCCCGCCCCCCATGTCGCCCCTCGCGTGAGGCGCGTTCCCCCCGCCAATGCCGCCGGCAAACGAGTGCATCGCCATCCCGCTCGCGTACCCGCCCGCGTTTGTTCCTTGCCCTTGCGCGCCGTTTTGCGCCTGGCCGTTACCCGCGTAAAACCGACCAGCCTCTGTCCCGCCGTGGTACCGCGACGGCGCTTGGCCGGCCTGGCCTTGCCCCGAACTCATGCCCGGGTACGACGCGCGCTGATTCGTTTCGATTGCTTCCCCCCCCCCGCCACCGCCGTGCTGCAGTTGCTTGAAGTTTCCGGCCGCGTACGCGTCGTGGGACGAATCAAGGGACGTCGTTTGATGCGGCGCGCCGTTCCACTTCGCGTGACCCGCCGCGTTTGGGGGACCATCCCTCGCCCCGGACCAACACGGGTCACCGAAAATAAACGACTGAGAGTGGACGCCGACGCCGTTGCAGACGCCGTTGCCGTTGTTCGCGTTGCGAAACAAATCGGGGTTGGTGTTTTTGGGCGTCGCGCGCGCTTCGACCGCGCCAGCGCCGTTGGCGGCGGCGCCGCCCGCGTCGGCGCCCCTCCCAAAGGGCATACCCCTCCCCCCCGTGACGTGTGGCGTGTACATTTCCCCACTGAGTTGCTGGTGCGAAAATGACGGAAACAGCGCATCCACGTCGGATGGGAACGAACTCCAAAGCGCGTCGGATTGCAAATCCCCTTCAGGGCTGAGGCCGTCGGCGTCCTGAGATTGTAAAAATAAATGTCAGTCTTGTATGGGCAATCAGTCGGCGGAATGTGGTAAATGGGAAATACGTACCATCGCGTGCGCATTATCAAACCGCGCCGCCGCGTTTTTCAAATCGCCAAGAAGTGACATGTTATCGTCGTTGAACGCCCGTGTGAAGTCCTGGCCGAACGTTTGTCGTAGTGAGGAACCCTTCAACGCGCTGAGAAGCGTGGGCGACGACCCGCCGCCGCCTAGGGTATCCCCCATCTCCATCCCGAGCAACGCGTTTGCGTGGAAATACGACCCCCCCCCGTGTGCCCCGTGAGCGCTGCCCGGTTGCGTGTGTTGCACCGCGTGCGCACCGCACGTGCCCGGGAAACCGCCACGCGACCCCTCCTCGTCATCGAATCGCTTTTGGGAAAGCTTAGAGCGCTTGCCTTTGGTTTTCCCGACAACCGACGCGGTTTCAGGCGCGGGAAGGTTTGGCGCGTTTCGCGGAGCCTTCATGGTTCGTTTGGTTTCTTTTCCGGTTCTTCTCCAGCGCCAGCCTGATGGATAAATTGTGTCACAAGGAGTGTGTGGGTAGGTTGGAACAGGCGTGGTGAGTCACGGGCAGCGTTAACAACAGATGTGCCGAGACTGTTTCGCGTCGTCGCGACGCAAACGCAAACACAATGGCAATTGGCGAATCTTCAGATTCGTCACCTCACGCGCCAGTGTCCAAAAAAACGCGCGTCGTGTGGTCCTTGACGGGTTCCGGCCACCGAAACGCGTGCGAGCGACGGAAACCTTTACTTAGCGGTGCGTTTGGTTCGTCACGACACCCCAAAACAACCAACCGCGTGATTATCACCACCGCGTGCCACACGTCGCACACGTCTCGCCCACCTGCAACACGTCGGTTCGGTCATCCACAAAAAACTCGCAGAGACGCACCTTTCAATTACCGCGCCAACCGTCGCCTCGTGTGCGCACCCCCGGAGACGCGCGTGCGCGAACGGTTTCCGGTTACCACGACTACCACCCGTACGATGTGCTCGTCAAAGCCAACGGGTTTGTTCGGCGGTCGCGAAGCGTGGTACCGCGCGAAACCGGGGGTCGCGTGAGACGAAACGAAACTTCCCGCTATACTTGCAAGATTTCCCGCAACAACGACGACGTGTGGATGGGCGCCTGCCGCGACGTCCGCGACCTAAACTAGAACGGTTCTTCCCAACCCGCCGTCCGTTACCGTGGTGGTGAGACGCGTGAACTACACGTGTGCGCCGTTTGTCGTGTCTGCGGGTACAAGCGCGACGCCGCAATGGTGACGACGCGGTGTATGAAGAAACTCCACAAACGTGTCAAACTGTGCAATCCAACAAAAAATGGAGAGGCAGAGCTGTCGCGTTGTCCGTCTGAGCCAATCAGCGCGGTCGCGTTGTCCTGTCTGAGCGAATCAGCGTCTTTGATTTGGCTTCCAAAAGCAAATGGAAGGCCCACGTCTTTCCTTCATAGGCGGTTGGCAATTTTGCGAGCCGCTTCAAAATGCGCTAGCAGCTCGCCCGCATTTTTTCCTCTCATAAACGAATCGTTAGTCTCTTCACCCTGGGCAGTCGTTCGCGCGCGCCCAGTTCAGCAGCGCAACATGCCCTTCCCGCGCCGCGAGCACACATGTCTGCGAGTCCCACTTCAGCCGTTCGCGCGTGCCCACTGAAGCATCTCGAGATGCCCGCTGCTTGCCGCCCCCGAGCACGTACCTCTATCCCACGGGCAGCCGTTCGCGCGCGCCCACTGCAGCACCTCGAAGTTACCGCCCTTTGCCGCCGCCGAGCTTGTCGACACGGTCCACTTGCAGCCGTTCGCGCGCGCCCACTGCAGCATCTCGAGGTGCCCGCCCTCCGCCGCCTTTGCGCACGTGCCTGGGTTCCACGGGCAGCCGTTCGCGCGCAACCACTGCAGCATCTCGAGATCCCCGACCTCCGCCGCCGACTTGCAAGTTTTAAAGTCCCACGGGCAGCCGTTCGTGTGCACCCACTGCATCACCTCGAGGTTCCCACTCTTTGCCACGTACTCGCAGAAAATGTTTGTATCCATCGGGCATTCGTTCGCGTGCGCCCACTTTAGCACCTCGAGGTGCCCTTTCAACCCCGCATGAAAAGTCGTCCACATGTCCCACGGGCATCCGTTTGTGCGCAACCACTGCAGCAACTCATGTTGCCCGCCCGCCGCCGCCCCGGAGCACGTTTCTGCGTCCCACGGGCAGCCGTTCGCGCGTAACAACTGCAGAATCTCGAGATGCCCGCCCCTCGCCGCCCCGGAGCACGCTTTTCTGTCCCACTTGCGGCTGTTCGCGCGCAACCACTGAAGCAACTCAAGGTGCCCACCCTCCGCCGCCTTCATGCACGTGTCTGTGTTCCACGGGCACCTGTTCGCGCGCAACCACTGGAGCAGCTCGAGATGCCCGCCCCTTGTCGCCGCCCAACACGTCTGCCAGTTCCACGGGCAGCCGTTTGCGCGAAACTCCTGCAACTTCTCGAGATGTCCACCCCTCGCCGCTGCCACTGTAAGGTATTCTTTACGCCGCAGGCAACCTCGCCGTTTCCGGCGCTCCAATGCGCTTAAACATCCGAGCTTTAAGGCTTTCCATTCACCAAGCTCTTTGAACCGAAGTCCCGTCGCTGCCACCGCGTAGCGCATGGCGCGGCTCACCGCTGGCAGCCGTGCGAGATCGGCCGGATCGTCGAAATTCTTAGTTCTGAGAATGTGCTCGACGACGAGGTGGTTGGGAAGGCCGCGGAAGGCCTCGCCAGCGTCAACTTCGCGTTCGCGCTCATCCCGCTTTCTCTTGCGCGCGTCATCATTTCCCACACCGTGCGAAGGCATCGTGGAGCGTGTCGTGTGCGCGTCGTTGTGATCTTTGGTCGTCGAGGCTTCCCAGAATTGCGTTTTGAAAATTCGCCAAAATCGGAAATACCATCGCGTCAAAATAATCAATGAGGTGACAGGCCTGCGCACGTGCGCAGAGAGGGCTGCGCAGATCTCGACTCGGCACGTGTGCGAGTCAAACCGTGCGATGCTCCGCCGCGCGGTGCTTCTTCTGGTGTGTTTGCTAGGCGCGGTGGTGTCTTCCCCGGTTCCTGACAACGCCAAAGTGCTCCGCCTGGATGCGAATTCGTTCCACGCATCCGTCGCGTCAAGACGTTTCGTCGCCGTCGCGTTCATCGCACCTTGGTGCGCGCATTGCAAGCGTTTGGAGCCTGAGTGGCAAGCCGCGGTTCGTGCGCTGGCGGCGAGCGGTATGCGTGACATCACGCTCGCCACGCTTGACACCACCGCGGATCAGGAAAACGCCGCGGTCGCGAAACAACACGACGTCAGAGGGTTCCCCGATATCCGAATCTTTCGCCACGGCGATTGTTCGCCCGGCGCGTCGGAGACGTACAAAGGCCCGAGAACCGCGGCTGGGGTGGTGACTGCGATGACACGGCTGTTCCGCGAGAAGGCGAGGGTTTTGAAAACCGCGGATGAGGCTTTGGTGTTTGTCAACTCATCACCCGTGGCGGTGCTGGGGGTCTTCGCGGAGATTGATGTTGACGAAAACAAATACGAAAACGACGACGACGAAGCGTCGCGCCGCGCGTTTGACAAAGCCGCGCGTCACTTCGCGTTCGACGCGGATTCCGAAGACGGCGAGTACGACGTACCGTTCGGTGTGGTGTTTGACCGCTCGTTGGTTCCCACGCAAGATTTTGACGAAGAGCTGAAAAACGACGGCGCCGAACACGGCGACGTCTTCGTGTGTACGTGTATTGCGCGTTTCCCAAATCCAGGCACCTACGTTTACCGCCCCTGGTCGAGTTCACCACGGGTAACATTTACCAGCACTGGCAACTGCGTAATACATCACACTTGCACTGTTCGGCCCGATTACTACGACTGTTTGCTCATACACATTACGAAGTACACCCATACTCGAGACTGACACTTTTTTTGTCCACTCACAGACCGCGACTTCGCGAAAGACACTCGGGCGGTGCGTTTGCGTCGCGTCGGCGAGAAGGTTCCTCCGAAAATGACCTCTGCTGAGTTGGTACCGTTCGTTACGCGACACGCAACCCCCTCCGTGGCGACCTTAAACCGGAACCCGCGAAACGTAAACACCCTGCGTCGCGTGTTTCGGGAACCGGGACCGAAGGTGTTGATGTTCGCGGATGACGTTTTGGTCGGACAAACGCTGGCGGACGCGGCGCGGGCGTTTTTGGCGAGTAATGAGGGGGTTTTGGCGAGTAGTGGCAAAGACAGCGTGGATGGTGATACTTCCAATGCAATCGGGAAAGAACCCGCCGACATGCGTTTCGTGCTCGGCGCGGTATCCGAAAACGCAAACGCGTTGCGTTTCTTCCACGTGGATTCGAAGCGAACGCCGGCAGTGGTTATTCACGACACGAAAAGTGACGCGAGGTACGTGTTACACGACGTCACAGACGCGCTGGTGTTTACGAAGTGGTTGGAAGAGTTTCACAGCGGAGAGTTGACCCCGACGTTGCGCAGCGCCGGGGAGACAAAGGAGACGGAGACGACGGCGACGGCTAAGGATACTTCTAAAAACGCCAAACCCGCCGCCGCTACCATTTTAGTCGCCAAGGGGTTTCAAAACTCCCTCTCTGGTGCCGAATCGCCCTCCGTTACTCTGGTCATGTTCCACGCCCCGTGGTGCGGGCACTGCGCTGCGTTCAAGCCTGTTTATGACGACGTCGCGTACGCGTTTTCGGGTGACGATACCGTCGCGGTCGTCGCCTTCGACGCCGCCGCGAACGACGTTCCCGATCCCCGGTTCAGCGTCAAGGGGTTTCCCGCCGTGCGGCTGTACCGCAAAGCGGACGACACTGTCATAACTTTCGAGGGGAAGAGAACGGTTGATGACCTGGTGGAGTTCGTCAAGAAACACAGGGGTGTGTTCGCGAGGGAAGGGGACTCGAAGCGGGGAGGGGATGGAGAGTTGTAGAGGTGCGGTGGTGTTGTTTTGCGTTTTAATTTGATCGACAAAGCACATCGAACCTCAAATCGAGCCGTTTCTCGGAGGCCACGAACAAATGCCCGTCACATCTCGCGCGCACCTTGGTCATCCTCCTGGCTCGTGCCGAGATGTATCGCACCAGTAGCTCGAACGTGGGTTCGGGCGTGGCGCGGCTGTCGCAGTCGCAGCGCGGCGAGAGCCCCGTGCCGGACAGCGAAGAGGCTCCCACGCGTCGCATGGCGCTGGCGGATTTCTCCTCACCGCTGGTCACCATCGCGAAAGGGTCGTTCGGGACGGTGTACAAAGCGGTTCGCAAGGACAACGGACGGGTGTACGCGCTGAAGCAAGTCGAAATCTCCAACATGAACCGCGCCGAGCGCGAGGAAGCCGTGGACGAGGTACGTTCGTCAAAGCGACGTACTGCACGCGGCGGTTCCGGCGGACACGTACCCCACCATCGTTTCCCCTCCCGACACTCCCGACGTTCTTTTCCTCGCTGACCGACAATCGGCTGCTGACTTTTCACGTACCGTCGTCCCCTCCCCCTCCAGGCGCGCGTTTTGGCGGGCATGGACAGCAAATACGTCATCAAGTACTACGACTGCTTTCTGGAGGATGGCAAGCTTAATATCGTCATGCAGTTTGCCCCGAACGGGACCCTGCACGGCCGTTTACACGCGCGCCGAGGCCAAGGGCTTCCCGAGGAAAAGGTTTGGCAGTTTTTCATCCAAGCCGCGCTCGGGCTGCGGCACGTGCACGGCAAGCGTATCGTCCACCGGGACGTGAAGAGCTTGAACCTTTTCTTCGACGCGGAGGATAACGTGCTTGTGGGTGACCTGGGAATCGCCAAGGTGTTATCCCCGAACACCATGTTCGCCAGAACGATCGTCGGCACGCCGTACTACCTCTCCCCCGAGCTGTGTGAGGACAAGCCGTATAACGAAAAATCCGACGTCTGGGCCCTAGGCGTGGTGCTTTACGAGATGTGCACCGGGGGTAAGCACCCGTTCGACGCGCAGAACGAAGGCGCGCTGATTCGCAAAATCATGAAAGGCGTGTGGACGCCGTTGCCTGGCGGGAAGTTCAGCTCGCAACTGGGAGACTTGTTGCATTCGTGTCTCACCATGGACCACCGAACAAGGCCGGACACCGCAGGGTTGTTGCGAAACCCCGCGCTCGTGAGCCGCGCGCGGAGCTTGGGAATTGAGTTGGACCCAGACGCGAAGAACCTCAGCGTGAGGTCCGTTGTGGGAATTCAAGGCATGACCACGGCCAAGCAAATGCACGCGGGTGGAGCGGCGCGAGCGCGCGCGCCGTTAGCGGAAATGGCGCCGCCCACCGCGCCGCCGAGCTGGGAGCGACAACCTGAACAACACATGCTGGAACGTGTGGATTCCCTGAACGTGTCACGCCGAGTACACCGCCCGCCTCGCCCGCCTGTGGGGTACGCGGGAGTGGACGACCCGGACGCGTACGTCTACGGTGACGAACCAGGCGTGCCGCGTCCGGTTGAACTTCCCAAACAAAATCTCGAAGCCACGCGCGTGTCGCTCGCCAACGCGAGTCTCAACTCCAGCGCGCACTGTTCGCGCCAATCCCCGGAAGCGGTTCACCACGACCCGTGTTCAGCCGTGTATGCAGAACCTGCACCGCAACCGCCGCGTATGATGAACTCGTTACAAAGAGAGGCGTGGGAACGCAAAGACGCGAAAGACGCGGCGATCGCCGCCGGACGCGGAGGCTTGGCTGCGCAGAAAAACAACGCCTTCGCGCCGAACGCCACCGACCCGTTCGTCGCGCACCAACTCGCCAAGCTCGGGTTGGACCCGGTGAAATACCAACAGGCGATGCAAGCCGCGGCGGCTGAGCGCGCTGAGGCGGCGCTCGCGGCGCGGGTGCACGGACGGGGAAACCAACTGGTGGGCGTGATGGCCGGATACGGCGGCGCGGCTTCGTTCAAGGCACGCGCGCCCGGCGATTACTACGACGAGGATTACGGCGCGTACTACCCGGCGGCGAACGCGGCGGCAGCGGGTGCGTCCAAGCCGGTTCCCTTGGAGCGGCCGCCTGTTGAGCACCGGCGGCCACCCGCGGGCTCTCCTTTCGAACTCGGGGATGATCCCGACCAGCACGACGGATATCGCACGGCGTCCATGGAACAGTCGGCGGCGCTGCGCACCGCGACGTACGAAGCGCCAAAGTTTGGACGGCAACGCGCACAGGATCTCATGATCACGGGGCCTTCCATGCGCGGCTCAGGCGGGGCGCCTTCGTCGAGGAGCGCGGGGGGACACGCGCGAGGCGGTGCTAACATGGGGTACGCGCAAAGTACGTACGGCGGTTCGGAGTGCACCACGGTGGCGCCGACGAGTTACTACAACGCGTAAATTAAAGGGCTTTATTATTAAAAACGAACGCTGCAGCGCACGAAACTAAAACCGCCAGCCCTTCTCGCCTTCCCCGCGCCTTTTTCAGTTAAAAAAGTCCTGCAGCGCGATCATCTCCAGCGTATCCTCCTGCATCACGCGCACCGCGTTGCAGGTCGCCTTAGCGCCGGCCATGGTGGTCACCAAAGGCACCTTCAACCCGACGGCGGTGCGGCGAATTTCGCGGCCGTCCTTCAAGTCCGTCGCGTCGCCCGACGACGTGACAATCATGAGCGAAATCTCTCCGTTGCGCAGCATGTCTCCGATGTGCGGGCGTCCTTCGTGGATTTTGGGAGCAATCGTGACAGGCACGCCGGCCGCTTCGATTTTTTTCGCGGTTCCGCCCGTCGCAACCACGGTCATGCCCATTTCCACGAACTGCTTCGCCAGCCCAACCGCTTCGTCCTTGTCGCCGTCGCGCACGGAGATGAAAACCTTTCCCTCCGTGGGCAACCGCTGCCCCGCCGCGAGCTGCGCCTTGGCGTACGCCTTGGTGAAATCCTTGTCGATTCCCATGACCTCACCGGTGGAGCGCATTTCGGGACCGAGAAGGGTGTCCGCGCCGGCGAACTTGTCGAAGGGCAGGACCGCTTCCTTCACGGCGACGTGGTTGAGCTTGGGCTCCTCGGTGAAGTTGATGTCTTTAAGCGTGGCGCCCGCCATCACGAGCGACGCGTACTTCGCCAGCGGGTGTCCGATCGCCTTCGCCACGAAGGGCACAGTGCGAGACGCACGCGGGTTCGCTTCGATGATGTACACGGTACCGTCAGGGATCACGGCGTACTGGATGTTGATCAAGCCGATCACTCCGAGACGCCTGGCAACCTTTGGCGTCCATTCACGGATCGTCGCGAGGGAAGCGTCGCTGATGGTCTGCGTGGGAAGACTGCACGCGGAGTCGCCGGAGTGAACCCCCGCTTGCTCGATGTGTTCCATGATACCGCAAATCACGACGTTGCCTTCCGCGTCGCAAATCGCGTCCACGTCCAGCTCGGTGGCGTTGCTCAGGTACATGTCCACGAGCACGGGTTTCTCGGGGTCCACCTCCACGGCGGTGGTGATGTAACGCTTCAAGTCGGCGTCGGAGGAGACGATCTCCATGGCGCGACCGCCGAGAACGAACGAAGGACGCACCATGACCGGGTACCCAATTTTGTTCGCCTCGACGAGCGCCTCTGCTTCGGAGCGCGCGACGCCGCCGGGGGGCTGGCGGATGTCGAGCTCAATAAGAATCGCCTGCCACCTCTCGCGATCCTCCGCGGCGTCGATGCTGTCGGGAGGAGTGCCAAGGATCCTGCAGTTCCCCTTGCCAGAGGCAGCCGGGATGGGGTTGTCATTCAAGGCCTTCTCGAGTTTCGTGGCGAGAGACAACGGGGTCTGGCCGCCGAACTGCACGATGATACCCTCGGGGCGCTCCGCTTCGATTACGTTCAGCACGTCCTCGACGGTGAGGGGCTCAAAGTACAGACGATCCGAAGTGTCGTAATCCGTGGACACGGTCTCGGGGTTGCTGTTGAGCATGATGGTCTCGTAACCAGCCTCTTTCAAGGAGAAAGCGGCGTGGCAGCAGCAGTAGTCGAACTCGATGCCCTGCCCGATGCGGTTGGGGCCGCCGCCGAGAATGAGAATCTTGCTCGCGTTGGTGGGATTCGTCTCATCGTTTCCGTCGTACGATGAGTACATGTACGGAGTCTCCGCTTCGAACTCCGCGGCGCACGTGTCGACGCGCTTCATGGAAGCGCGCACGTCGAGTGCGACACGCGCCTTGCGCACCTCAATCTCCGTGGTTTTAAGCGCGCGCGCGATTTGGATGTCGCTGAACCCGCGGCGTTTCACCTCAAGCCAGTCCTGCTTGTCCAAGTCAGCCACGCCGGTGAGACCCTTGAGCCAAACTTCGGTTTGGTACAGGTCTTCCATTTGGGTAAGGTACCACGGGTCGAACTCCGTGATCTTGCGGATCTGCTCCACGGTCATGCCGGACATGAACGCTTCGTGGATGGCGATGATGCGGTCGGGGTTGGGCGTGCCGAGCGTCTTTTTCAGCAATTCGGGGTCCGCCATCATTTGGCCGGATTTGGCGTTGAGTCCCCAGCCGTTCAGGCCGGTTTCCAGCGAGCGCAGCGCCTTGTTGAAGGATTCCTGCCACGTCCTGCCGATGGCCATCGCCTCTCCCACGGACTTCATCTGCGTCGTCAAAATGGGCTCCGAGCCGGGGAACTTCTCGAACGTGAAGCGGGGGATCTTGGTGATGACGTAGTCGATGGAGGGCTCGAAGGACGCGGGGGTTTTGAGCGTGATGTCGTTGGGAATACCGTCGAGCGTGCACCCGACGGCGAGCTTGGCGGCCATCTTGGCGATGGGGAAACCCGTTGCTTTGGACGCGAGCGCGGAAGAGCGAGACACGCGGGGGTTCATCTCGATGATCATCAACTCGCCGTCCGCGGGGTTCACGGCCATCTGGACGTTACTTCCGCCGCACTCGACGCCGATTTCACGGATGATATCCACGGAGGCGTCGCGCAAACGCTGGTATTCCTTGTCCGTCAGAGTCTGCGCGGGAGCGATGGTGATGGAATCACCGGTGTGCACACCCATGGGATCGAGGTTTTCGATGGAGCACACAATCACGACGTTGTCCGCGAGATCGCGCATCACTTCGAGCTCGTACTCCTTCCAGCCAAGCAGCGACTTCTCAATCAGCACCTGGTTGGTGCTTGAGGCGTTGATACCACTGGTGATGATGGTCTTGTACTCCTCCATGTTGTACGCGATGCCGCCACCGGAACCCCCGAGGGTGAACGCGGGGCGAATGATGAGCGGGAACGAACCGATCTCCGCCGCGATCACCACGGCTTGGTCCCACGTGGTGGCGGTACCGGACGGCGGCGTCTTCAGGCCAATCTTCGCCATGGCTTCCTTGAAAAGCTGACGATCCTCAGCCTTGTTGATCGCGTCGAGCTTCGCGCCGATGAGCTCCACGCCGTGCTTCTCCAGGGTACCCGCCTCGGCGAGAGCCTTGGTGAGGTTCAGCGCGGTTTGCCCGCCCATGGTGGGCAGCAGCGCGTCTGGCTTTTCCTTGATGATGATTTCCTCCACGGTCTCGGGGGTCATGGGGCCGATGTACGTGCGGTTCGCGGTCTCGGGGTCGGTCATGATCGTCGCGGGGTTGGAGTTGAGGAGAATCACCTCGTATCCTTCGTCGCGAAGGGACTTGCACGCCTGGGTTCCGGAGTAATCAAACTCGCACGCTTGGCCGATGACGATGGGTCCGGCGCCGAGGATCATGATTTTCTTGATGTCGGTGCGCTTGTTGGAGTTGGTCGCCTGGTCCCACGCACGGAACACGGGAGACTCGTCATCGGGGGACGCGCGCGCGCGGACGGGAACCGCACCGCGCTTAGCGGCGCGAACGCGGCCGGCACCGGCCTGGTTCAGCGCCCGCGCGGGAGCGCCGAGCGTGTTGGCAAGGGCAGAAGCAGACATCTGCTTTTTCAAATGGGTCGTTCCCTGTTGATAAAGATCCGCGCAGGTCACAAGACGACACCTCAACACTCGATGGAGCGCGAATGAATTCTCTCCTAACGCGTGCAAATGCGTGTAGGAAGTGCTACGACACTCCTCAAAGGACGGTCGCGCTAGCAGTACTGCGACCGCCGCCCAGATCGCAAGCCGCATTTTTAAACCCGAAAAATAGGGCGGCGGCCCTTCGCGATGTTTTTTTTAAAAACCTCGCTCCGTTCACTTTTGACGTAGTGCACAGTACAGGTAGTCGCAAACATCGGAAAACTCATAAAAATCGCCGAAAATCGCGGAGATGAACTGTCCGGTGGGTGCCCAGTTGCAAAATATCCCCCGAATCCGAACCGTTTTTCCAATCTAATACGAAGTATTGTTTACACTCACGCCCCCCCCACCCCCCCGCGCCGGACCTGCATCAAACGTCACCGACGTTCGCCGTTCCGTATCACCCTCGATATTCTCCAGGTCGTCGAGTTCTCTGTAGTCCGGCACGTCCTCCATCAGCGGCTTGCCGGAACGCAAAACACACCGGTCGAGCTGCGGTCGAGACAAGAGTTCGCTGTAGTGCCGGCCTCGAAACACGACGAGGTCGGCGGGTCCGCCGACAGAAACGTAGCCGGCGTGTTCGTCCAGCCCCATCACCGACGCTGGCCGCGCGGTAACTGCTAGTGGCCAGCGCGATATCGGCCTGTCCAGGTGTCCAATCCGGCAACTCTCTCTGAAGATCTCCAGCATGTCTAAATCGCCGTATCCGTAAAACTGGTCGCGAGTGTTATCGCTCGCAAGGCACACCGGCACACCGGCGTCATCCAGCTCTTTCAAGGTGGTCACGCCGCGCCGTATTGGCGTGTGGGTCCCGCGTTCGTCGCGATTCTGTAGCCACTGATTGACGATTGGAAGCGAGACGACGACGACGCCGGCGCGCTTCGCGACGGCGACGATGCGAGCGAGCTCCTGTGGCGACTGCGCGGCGAGGGAACAGCAATGACCGCACACGATGCGCCCTTTGAAATCGTTCCGCATCACGGCTTCGGAGATGTACAGTAACCCTTTGGACACCTCGTTTCCGTTTTCATCGACGTGGAAGTCCAGGTCCAGTCCGCGCTCGTTGGCTAAACGGAAAACCACGTCGAGAAGCGACGGCATGTCGTTGCCGCACGTCGTGTACTCGTCGTCGGCGTAGCCACCACGATCCGTGCACGATACCGCCGCGCCCAGAATTCCGCCGTGTGACCGGACGTTGTCTGCGAGCTCGGTTGCTGCGATTTCGTCACGGAAAAACGAAAGGATGTTCAGCGACACGCCCTGCAGCTCGACTTTTCCTTTCCACTTCTCTCTGAGTTTGTAAAACGCCGGCCACGCGATGGCGCCTTGCTTGGGACCGGACATGATGTGCGTGCGTATCGCGGAGGTACCGTGTACGTACGCCGATTTCAAGCTAAATTCCATGCGTCGACGCACGTCTTCGTGGTCCCAGTGCGTTTCATCCTTGGCGCACGAGTCATCAGCCCCCGCCAGAGATCCACTTTCGTTTCTCGTGCGCTCGCAAGTATGGCCCTTGTCGACGTGACAGTGGATGTCGACGAAGGTTGGCCAAACCATACCTCCGTCGACGTTGACCTGGCGGAGATTGCTGGCGCGAGGAATACCAGCGGGGACCACGGCGAAAATCTTCCCTTCACGTATCTCGATATCCACCAAGGACAACCCGTCGCGGTCCGTCTGTAGCTCTTCCGAAGCTCCTCGCGTGACGCACACGGGGACGCGGGCGTTGCGAAGGACGAACGAGTCAGTCCCGTCCGTAGGGACCGACGGGATCCATCGACACCACAAGGCCTTGTCCGAGACCATCGCCTCGGTATCCCAAGATCCCGGCCCTGTATTGGACTGAAGAACGAAGGGAGGACGAGCGTCAACGCGGTGCCGCGGTGATGAACAAATGGATAGCCAAAACTGACAGCGCAACACTTTTGCGCGCGAGGCGAGATTGATGTGACAGGAGGAGGCGGGCGTAGATTTGGAATCAACTGCAGCGGCCACTCTTGGCGGAAATTAATCAAACTTTTTTCAACTCTGTTTCTTTCGTATTGCTTCGCTTGTTGTTTTCGTCGTCGCCACAACAGCAGCGAGCGCGCGTCCACGACTACGTGGGAAAGGTGAGAGTCGGGGTCGACGTTGTGAAACACACATGGCAGGTGGCGAGGGCACCGTGTACGCGCTCACGCAAACGGTACGCAACCCGATAACGGAAACGCGGGTCTCCTTTCCTGACCGCCTCTGTTGATGTCGAAACGTGTTAGGGTTGTAAATCTCGCTCGTTGCTCACGTTTTGACTCCCACTCTCCCCGCAGGACTTCGTGTTGTTGACCCTTCTCGCGGTCGTGTGCCTGTACGTGCTCCCAACGCGTTTTTATCGGTGGGTACGAGGTCCTGTCAGTGCCAAGGACGGGAAGGATGCGTAACTCTGGATTGCTAATCTAATCTAATCATGGCGGTGCGAAGCCCTCTCTCGACCGTCGATGTCGGGGTGGAGAACATGGAAAAGCGGCTCGGGCCGTTGTTCGAGTATCTGCGTATGCGACACGAGCAAGAGGGTGAGCACGAGAACGACGATGATGTCATAGATGCGGTCGTATCGTGCGGGCGGGAAGCGCTGAAAGCGGCTCGCGGCGGGTTTCACGACGCAAAAGCGCTGGTGTTTGACGCGTTCTTCTTCGCGTGGGTGTCGCATGCACCGTCTGTCGGGGTGACTCCTGGGGACCCATTCGCGGCACGGAGCTTGTGGAGACTTTCGTTGAAGCAGTTTGAAGCCGCGGTCGAAAAGCTAGAGCTAAAGCGCGAGCTACGAGGTAAGCTACGCGAAGTGCCAGACGTCGTGTCGCGAAAAATTAAAGCTCTTCTCCACGATTCGTTACTCGCTTCGAGTGATGAATCAGACGATGAGAACGAGAAGTTGTTTGAACGGCCATCGAACGAATCTGATCTACACACCTTACGAAACGGTGAAGATACAGGAACATCGTCGCATGTCGCGGAGAATGATATCGATGTTGTCTTGGAATCAGTTCGGCAAGCCACGCGAGAAAACTTATTTACTCGCGCGCACCTGGCGGGGACGTCGTTACTGTGCTCGGAGCGGTACCAGGAATCGCGGGTGATGCGTCGAATGGAATCCACGGATACGGGCGCGGCTGAACGTAAGCTCGTCGCTGTGCTGAATCGAATCCGAGGTGATGCTGATGACTCCTCGAAACAAGACTCCAGGGCGTTAGCCGTCGAGCTCGTGCAGTTGCTGCTTACTTCACCGGAGATGACGCTCAGTCGCCTCGTGCGCGTTGCCAGCACGAACGCCTCGCAGGCACCGTTTCTGTTATCGGCGTTCTCTGCACAGCCGGGAATACCGAGAATGCAGACAGAACAACACGAGCCTTCACGTATGTTAATGGAACTCGCGTGCTTACTTCACAAACCACCCGCGGAGCTCAAAGGATTCCATTCGCTCAAGGGATTAATGACGCTCACGGAAGCTTTGTGTCGGCCGCGGGGCGTGTTGCAGGACGCCAACGACAACGGCGGACTTTTCGGCCATAAGCGTCTGGCGATTCCCTCCCGCGCTCAATTCGATCATCGCCATGTCCTGTTATTCATCGTCATTCCAGCGCTCTCTTTGACCGTCGACGAGACGGAATCAGAGTTTGAGTTTTGGGCTTTGAGAATACTTCAGACGCTGCTTACTGGGTTTGAGGAAGAGACTGGAGAAACTCCATTTTTGTGCTCGCCAAGCGGCACGAGGATGCTTCGAGCCACGTATCCTGGCGGTATTCTTCTAGCACTAGCATCACGGGTTGATTCTAGAGCAGGCGTCGTTGCTGAGAGGACCCGTGAACTCGCAGCGCAATTGCTGCAGTGTTGTGTCGTTGCGTTGAACTCAGACGCCCTTCACGGAGACGAGGGTGTTTCGACACTCGTATCGCTCGCGCACGCCGACGCTGAAGCTGCCACGCGGCTATCATGGCACACTCGAATGCTCATGGAGACGCTGATGTTCCGGGTCCGTGAGCTTCATCCCACACCGACACGAAGTCCACCTGCGGGACCGTCTGTCGGACCGGGGGACGACGTCAGCATGGCAGCCTCGGCGTTGGCCGACGTGATTCTTTTGTGTGCCAATAATTACTTGCGCGGCGCTGACATGATGGACATGATTTATGAACAGCGAGGCATCGAAGGTTGCCTGCAAAGCAGGATCGAACGTATTCGGGACAATTCTGGATCGTCCGTAGAGCTCCGCAGAGCGTTGCTCGAGGCTTGCACGACTTTACTGCCACGAATCACGGCGAGAGAATTCGACGTCGTCCTTTGCGACGCGTTGCCGCGTTTGTTACGCTTTGTTCAAGGAGCATCACAGACGCAAGAACATGATGCGTCCAGCAGACCTATCGTGGTAGATTTCTTGACGCGAGTGCTGCTTACGCAGATGTCGAATTCCGGAAAGAGCAAGGACATCGAAACATTGTCAAGGCAGCTCGCCACCGCCGCAACGAGGGACGGTGACGCGTCGGCGACGGACAAAGAGCACCACGCAGACGTCGAGTTTCTAGCTGCGTCGTATCACAACTTAAGGTGCATAAGCGTGGCCTTATCGCAGATCACGGCAAAGTCGAGCAAGAAGGCGGAAGATATCCTGCTGAACGCTGCCTTAGAGCTAGCTGGAAAATTGTGTGACAACGTGGGGATGGTGTCTAAAGTGGCGCAACTGTTCGAGTCTTGCCCGGACGAAAAGTCGAAGCAGCACGTTTCGGCGCTGTGCAATGCGAAGCACACGGAAAACGTTTAGGGTGCGGAAAACGTCAATAGAGACTAGACATAGCATGACGCAGCATTTGTAGTGAATACTAGTGTACTACAACGCTCTTCCTATAGGTTGGGAACGCGGTGTGGCTCTGGAATGAACGCCTTAATACGAGCAAGACGACCGACAACAAGAGTTTTTGACTCGATCGGAACCTCGTTGTCACTCAATGTCATGATATCCTGCCGAACAGCGCGCCACTCAGCTGGTGAGAAGAATTGCCGGTGTCGCTGGACGGACTGGTACAGCGTGTTCAACGCGTATAGGAGCATGCCGCTCGCAAAACTCTGATCCCGACTGTACTGTAGATCAGTGAGAGCGCGCTCAGCCTCGGCGAGTAACATGCGCATGTCCTCTCGTTGTTGGGTGCGACGCCGATGCGTGCGTGTGCCTGTGGATCGTTCGGGAAAGTCAGAAAGATTCAAATTGAAAGCGCAAATTTACAACGTACCCATAGAAGTGGATCCCACTGAGCCCGATAACATCACGGCAACAAGTGCCGGCATGCCAGCCATGATCGAGAAGTTTAACCTGTTCGCGCGCATGATCTGGTCCATTTGTAACAGCGCACTCTCCATGTCAACCTTCATAACCTGCGTCTGGATAAGAAGTAGCTGCATCAAGTCTCCCTGTGATCCGAGGCGAAAGAGGTTAGAATGAAAAAGATTCAATAACTGCGTGTTGTGGGGAGATACGCACACCCAACATATTTTGCAGAGGGCTCCTCAGTTCCTCTTCAACACGAGCTGCTACCAACGCAAAAGGGTCAGGTGGTACTATCACGCCTTGTTCTGTGGTGCCTCCTGCGACGGCGCGGTAGGCACGGTACAGTGGAGCGCTGTATCCTGGTTTCGTCGCTTGAGCCGTGTATTGCGTTAGCATTCTATCGAGAGACGCTTTGGATTCCTGTTGAACGAGTGGGCAACGCGGTCAGAGATGAAGTCGTGAAGAATCTGTGTTGACCGTGGGCGTTTCCCCGTAGGCATTTGGGACCAAGGGACTAGTCCACACACTTACCTCTAGCTGTTGCAAGCCAACCACGTCCGTGTTTTGATCGAACGCGAGTGACAGTTCAGATTTGATTTCCCTGTGATGACAAGAAATCATTCAAAGCGTGGTTAGTGATTTATTCGCGCGGGACGTTGAATTATCAGCGCGTTTGCTTTCATTTGAATCATTCTGTTGGAATTTGTACGTGAAACCTATGGTCGAGTTTCTGTGGGTTTCTGTTGATAGGTTTGATAGGTCGCCCTGGTACGTACTTCCAGGGCGTCGCGGCGTGCGTGTTCCAAAACCGCACGAGTCCTGCCCAAATGCTCTGCATCAAGTTATCAAGGTCGCTTGAGCCACACAGTTGACTGTGTTTTACGGCGATTAGTGACAGCGACCCGAGAGCTGATGACAGCGCCGAGTACAAAACCCAGCGGCGCTTCCACTTCTGTGGCTGTTCGTTCGCCAGAATGACCGCTTTCGCCCTAGCTGAAGCCCTGCTGCCTTCTACTTCTAGTGATTGCACGATTTTCCAAATATCTTCGACTTCTTCGGGCACTTGCACTTTTGCCCTGACTCGCGGCAGTCCGTCTTTTGTTTTTTTCTCATCTCCCAGCGGTGACGGTCTCGGAGTGAACTCGGTGTTGACGGCGCGGCTCAAAGGACTCTGCGCCATTTTCGGAGAGGTAAGCTTCGACCTGTTCTGCGTTGCTTTCGGCGTGCTCACTTCCTGCAGTGTGTCCAACAACCCGTGCAGCTCATTGTGCAACAGGTTCCGGAGGTGCTCGGAGTCCATGTTTGCGTTTCCCCAAGCCGCGGCGACGATTCCTGCGTGCCTGTGCACTTCGCCGACAGCGGATGCTAGGCTAAACTGAATCGCAGACAGCGCTCGTACCTTCTCGTCGACACGAAGATGTGGTGACATCCGCTTGGATGTGAGCGGAAGACGCTCCTTCTTTGGCGACCGCCCTGGAACCGTCGACGAACACGCTTCGACTACGACTTGCAAACCGGACTTGCAAGCGTGAAACACGTCTCCGATAAAGTGACGCGGTCCAGTCTTCAGCAGCAAGAACCACCACAAACTACGCGGCGTGTCATGCAGCTTCGTCTCCCAAAATCCGAGCGATCTGGTGACATTGTGCAAGTCATTCAAAAGCTCGCGAGATGCCGCCTGTGGATATAAGAAAGGTGGATGGATGGGTGTTGGTAAACGGCGCAAAATTAAATCCCTCGGACGAGTCCGAACAGCACCTCGCCATGGGAACGACGTACCTGTGCGATCTCCAGGGCAACCTGCGCCGCTCGTGCGAGTTCAGCTTCCTGCTTCTGTTTCTCTTGGTCTATTTTGTCCAGTGTCAACCCCGCCACCGCGTGGGTTTCTTTGAGCCACAGCTTTGTCGGTCCAACCCTCCCATCCCTGTCAAAAAACACCGGCAAAGTCGTGCGAGAGCTTGTCCTCGACAGGGGCGGGGGCGGTTGCGGTGAGGCCAGGCCCCACAGGTCACCAAGCCACGCCGGCAAAACCTTCGATCCATCGTCACCACTGTCTTTCGATGGGGGGCTTTTCGAGTTCATCCCAGCCCCGGCAACAGGGCCTGCAGCCCTTCCGCGCGACGAGGGATGAGTGCGAGTGCCAACTCTCATCGGGTGTCCGAGAATCGGGGTGGCGTTTTGATTAATTTTTTTTTGTCGATGTTTCTTTTCGTTTTTGCTTTTTGGTGTCGCGAGAGAAAAGGGAAGGGAAGGAGGTGGGCGTCTTTTTCCACGATATACACGGGGACAGTCTTCTTGTCACAACACTTGCTATTTTCAATTCGACTCTCTTGTGATGTTTACTTCGCGCATAACAGCGAGGGCTCCATCTCCCCCGGGGCTTCATAACCCATGAGGTTGATGTATGTGGCGGTGACGTTCGCGAGGCCAGCCTTGGGGAGGTCATCGCGGAACTTGATGTTGGCCGGAAGCCCGGGGCCTCCAATTGCAACCGGGACGGGCGCCAGGGTGTGAGAGGTGAGGGTCAAAGGAGTCACGCCATCTTCGCCCATGATCGGTTCGTTCTTCTTGTTGCGCTGAACCATGTCATCGGCGTTTCCGTGGTCGGCGGTGACCAGGTACATACCGCCGAGCTCGTCGACGAGGTCGAGGAGTTCCTTCACGCACGAGTCACACTCCTCGCACGCCACGATCGTCGCGGCGAGGTCACCGGTGTGGCCAACCATGTCGGGGTTGGCGTAGTTGACGCGCACGACGTCGTACTTGCCGCTTCTCAGCGCTTCCTTGCCCGCGGCGGTGATCTCGCGTGCTTTCATCAGGGGTGCCTGGTTGAATTCCACGTTGTCGCTGGGGATCTCGACGTACGTTTCGAGCGCCTCGTTGAAGTAACCGGAGCGGTTGCCGTTCCAGAAGAAAGTGACGTGTCCGAACTTTTGCGTCTCACTGCACGCGAACGTCTTGAGGCCGTTGGCGGCGAGCACCTCACCAGAGGTTCGCTCGATGAGAGGAGGGGTCACCAGGTAGTTAGCAGGGAGCTTTAGGTCACCGTCGTATTGCATCAGACCGGCAAACTTTGTCTTGGGGAATCGGACGCGGTCGAACGAGTTGAAGTCGGCGTATTCGAAAGCCTTGGAAATCTCCACCACGCGATCCGCGCGGAAGTTGGCGATGACGACGGCGTCGTTGTCTTCGACAGTGCCCACAGCCTTGCCCGCTTCGTCGACGATAACGAAAGGCTCGATGTACTGATCGCTAACACCGCTCTTCTTGAGTTCTTTCAGCGCCTCGACGGGATCCGTGAACTTGTTGGGCGCGTCTCCGAGGACGTGCGCCTTCCAGCCCCTTTCCACCATCGCCCAGTCGGCTTCGTAGCGGTCCATGGTGACTTTCATGCGGCCGCCGCCGGAAGCGACCTGGGCGTCGCAGCCCTCAAGCTTGGCGAGATCCGCGACGAGTACGGCCATGTACTCGTGGCAGCTGTTGTCTGGGACATCACGGCCATCGGTAAGGACGTGAATACGCAACTTCTTACAGCCGTCTGCGACCGCGCCGTTCATGATGCCCTGCAGTTGATTGTACCGAGAGTGAACGCCACCGGAGCTGAGAAGGGTGATGACGTGCAGCGTGTTGGACGCAAACGCGGGTTTGATGTACTGCCAGCCAGGGTCGGTGAAGAGGGCGCCTTTGAGGGCGATATCGACCAGAGCCGCTCCTTGCGCGATAATTTTACCAGCGCCGAGAGCGTTGTGACCAACCTGGAGACGGGGAGGGTGAGTGAATTAGCCATTGGATGACGGACGGTCACGTCAGTAAAAAGCACGGAACCGTGTTTCATTCGTCTCGGAAAGCCCCGAAAGCGGCGGATAGGATCGAACACACATCAAGGGAACAATACGGGGGCCATGAAAAGACGTACCTCGCTGTTACCCATATCCTGGTCAGTGGGGAGACCGACCGCGGGGCCGTGGGCGAGCACGGAACGGTAGTAGTCCGGACCCTTCGCGGCGAGCGCATCCATGGTGGGGGACTTGGCGGAAGCGCAAGCGTTGTACTGATCCTTGACGGGGTTCTCGCCCCATCCGTCCAGGATACACACCAGGACGGGCTTCTTCTTGGGGATCACGGGGTGGGGAGCGAGTTCCATCGCGGCTTGAAGGTGTGCTGGTGCTCTTAGAGGGTGCACTGTGGCTGCGGGCCGGGACGAGCGCAAGTGTGCTTATCAGGAAGATCGCCCGAACTGCGAAAAGGTAAGCGGCCGCCGACCCGAAAAATCGTGAGTCATTACGAAATCTGCTCGGCATTCATCGACGGCACCCCTCACGAGGTCGAGTCATCTATCGGGCATCGCCCATGGCGAAGAGTGTCATCGGCACGTTTGCATTTGAAGGAGAGGAGCCCGCGACGGTGTCATCCGAGGTGAGCGGGACCCTGTCTGAGGCTCTTACCGGGTTCAGGGAGCAAGTGATGGACCACTTGACGAACTACATGAAGGACAAGCCCGTGGTGAGCGGCGGGAAGACGACCGTCGAAGCGAACGAGGACGCGTTCGCAGACAACAGCGATGTCGAGGAAGATGACGTCGATAGATTATTGAATAGGGGCAAGAACAAGAGGCAAAAAAACTGAAGACGGTGGGGTTAGGGGAGTGATGTTGGAGTGCGTCGCCTGTAGCTCACAAGTTTAATCGAAGCCCCCAAGCCGTCTCGAGAATATTTCGAACAGAACCTGATGCACCTCTGCTGCAGCCGCGTCGCTCTTACCCCTGCTAGGGTCACCGGATCGGCCAGCGTTCGCCACGAAAGGCGCACTCGTACCACTCGACGCCGCGTGAGCACGCCGAAGGTGAGAACCCGAGCTTGGAGGTCTCTAACCCTCTCATCATCTGACCTAAAACCTTCGCCGCTGACCAAAATATTATTCCGCCTCTCTCCGCCTGCCCCACTGATAGGCATCGATGACGGATTCTCAGACTGTCCTTCATGGGCTTGAGCTCGACGAAGAGCGTTTCGTCGGCCTGCTCCGTAACCTCATCGGTGAAGTGGAGCACCTGCAAAACACGGGCGTGGGCAGTGCGTACGTCCCTCAAGAAGATCTCGCAATCAAGCACTGCCTCGAGGTTTTGGCTCCTCACCGAAAGGAAAACGGCGGGCCTTTGGAAATCGAGCACGTGACGTACACGGAAGGTCGCGGTAACTTGATCATCAAGTATCCCGGCACCGGCACCGCCGAGGATGTGCTGAGCTTCGTCGGCAGCCACTTGGACGTCGTTCCCGCTAACCCCGACGCGTGGGACGTGGACCCTTTCAGCTTGACCGTTGACGGCGATAAGCTCTTCGGCCGAGGCACCACCGACTGCCTCGGGCACGTCGCTCTCCTGACGACGCTGTTTTCGCAGCTCGCCGAGCTCAAGCCTGCGCTGAAGACCTCGCTGACGTGTGTGTTCATCGCCAGCGAAGAGGCTTCTGGCCCTGGCATCGGGGTCGACGGATTGGTCGCCGAGGGAAGGCTGACCCACTGCAAGCCCGGGCCGGTGGTGTGGGTGGACTGCGCGGACAGCCAGCCGTGCATCGGCACCGCGGGCGCTATCACGTGGCACCTCACCGCGAATGGACACCGGTTCCACTCTGGTTTACCGCACAAGGGCATCAACGCCATCGAGTTGGCGATGGAAGCGACGTCGAGGATCCAAGAGAAGTTTTACGCATCCTTCCCGCCATGTGAAAAAGAAGCCGAGTACAAGTTCATCACGTCGAGTACGATGAAACCCACGCAGGTGAAGTGCGCTCCGGGTGGTTTGAACCAGATTCCCCCCGACGCTACCGTGAGTGGAGACATTCGCCTCACCCCGTTTTACGACGTGGATGCGCTGAAGGCGTGTATCGAAGCGGAAGTCGCGGCGATCAATGCGGATATCGAAGCGCTGCCGACGCGCGGCCCGTGCTCGAAGTACGTCATTCAGCCGCCCGGCGGGGGCGACCCGATCGTGGGGAACATCAAACTCGTATGGGGGGACCATCTCCTGACTGGCATCGCGTGTGACTTGACGTCCCCCGCCTTCAGGCTGATGTGCGACGCAATCGAAGAGGTGAAGGGCAAGGCGGAGCCGTACTCGCTCACCGGGTCGCTCCCGTTGGTGCACGAGATGCAGGCGGAGGGATTCGACATACAGCTGATTGGATTCGGGTCGGTAAGTTGACAAACACACGACCGACGTACACATCGCGTGTACAAACCACTCCATCGTGCGTACGCGACGTGCTCTTTTCCCCGTCGCACCACTCCCCGCTAAACGCTAACCTGTGTCTGCCCAACGATTTCCCAAACGCCTCGCCCGCTCAATCTTCCCTCCCCACAGATGGCTGTCTACCACGCAGACAACGAGTACTGCTCCCTGAGCGACATGAAGGATGCCGCGAAGATTCTTTCCAGACTCATCGCCAAATTCGGGTAGACTATCAGCCCACGCGAGACAGTTGTAATAAGTGTTTAAGTTTCAACATCCAAAGACGTACGTAGTTGACCTCGTCCGCGAAGCAAAAAAACGCACTCTCATAAAAGCCACGTCGTGGTGTCCGCATTGTATTATACCATTCGATCAGCGCGCCATGCTCTCGGTCACCGCTCCCTTTGCCCGTCTGTTCAACGTCGCAGGAGCCCGGCGAAGCGCACGTTCCGGTCTCCGAACGAACACTGTCCGGTCTGGACGTTCTGCCATGACCGTCTCAGCGACCGCCACCCTTCCCGAGACGGTGCTCGGGTGGGACGAGATTTCTGCCAAGTGCCACGACACGGAGACTGGCAAGAAACTTGTGGGGGAGGAGGCGCTTCGCGCTAAGGGCGAGGGGCTGCCGCATATCACCGCGAAGCTTCGCCTTTTCGGGCATTCGGAGGAGGATGTTCGCGTGACTTTGTACCGCGACCACGCTGGATGGTGCCCGTACTGCCAGAAGCTTTGGATGATGTTTGAGATCAAGAAAATTCCGTACCGGACGGAACGCATCAACATGCGAAGCTACGGCGAGAAACCCGCGTGGTTCTTAAAGAAAGTACCCTCCGGTCTGCTTCCCGTCGTGGAGCTGGACGGTGAAATAATCACCGAGTCTCTGGTGATCATGCAAATCCTGGAAAACAAGTTCCCCGATACCTGCATGCTTCCGGAGGCGGGCTTTGAGAAAGCCAACGAGCTGCTCCGCCTGGAGCGCCGTTTGTTTTCGGATTGGTGCGGTTTGGTGTTCCGACCCGGCATGCCCGGCCCGTTCGGCGGGGGCGCGAAGAAAATTTTTGAGGAGTGCCTTGACCAAGTGGACGCCGCGCTCGGGGAAAGTTCAGGTCCTTGGTTCCTGGGCGGCGAGACGCCGTCCATCGTGGACTTGCAGTACGTTTCGCACATTGAGCGCATGAACGCGTCTTGTTTGTACTGGAAAGGCATGCAGCTTCGCGGAACGAACCGGTGGGCGAACATTGAAAAGTGGTTCCTCGCCTTCGAAACCCTCCCGAGCTACCACGCGTGCAAGAGCGATTACTACACGCACGTCATGGACATCCCGCCGCAGTACGGGAACGGGGTTTCTGACTCAAACGCGGAGGTGGATGAGGCGCAACGCGTGATTGACGGCGACGGCTGGCGACTTCCGTTACACCTCAACGCGACTTCCCTAGAGCCGCTTCCTGAATCCATGAACCACGGAGACGAAGCCGCGCGTCACGAAGCCGCGTACCAGCTGTCAAAAAACGCGGGGGCGATTGCGAGATTCGCCTGCCGCGGGATGGGCGAGAAGGGCGCCAAGCAATTCGGCGCACCGTTAGCGGACCCCACCGCCGTGCCCAACTTGAACTACGAACAAAAGGTTGATAAGGCGCTAAGAGTCACCGTGTCGCTGTTGTTGGATGGAACCGCGGGAGCCAGTGTGGGACGCACGAGTGCGGAAGGGAAAGAAACGGCGAAGTGCCTCGCGTATCTTCGCGACAGAGTCGGCGTGCCGCGAGACATGTCCTACCCGGCCGCGATGCAGCTTCGCGCGCATCTCAACCACGTCATCGACGCGCTTTAATGCTGTTGGTATATTGTATCGCTAAAGTGTCTATTTGTTACATGCTACCTGGTACAACTACGCGCCGCCTAGCCTTTTCTCACGCTCCATTACCTCGGGGGCAAATTTCATGAGTATGTTGGTTTTCGGCAATCGCTGCCCGTCCACTTCGGCGTAATACGCGCTCACCTCCGCGGGAAATCCCGCGTCAACCAGCACGCCTTTCACTACCCCCGCCGCGAACGCCCCGCAGTTCAAATCCCCGAAATCTTTCGGGACGCTGATGTATCGGTTCACAACGAGCGATTTGTCCCCGAGGACGTACTCGTCGTCGTTGTAAATCTCCAGTGAGTCCGCAACCTTGCCGAATAAACACCGCCACACGTTCGTGTTGATGAACTGGAGAATTCCTTGCAGCCGAATCTCCCGTCGGTTGCTCTTGTCTCGATACGCCAGCACTTCTAGCATACGCGAGCCGACGCCTTCGCCAGCTTCGGACAGCTTTTGCTCCAGCTCTGCGATGCTGCTCGCCCGAGTCCGATGATACTGCACCAGCTCTGAGAAGAGGAACGAGAACGCGCTGAGGCTGACCTCGCTCTTGCCCTTGGGCAGCGGGCGATCGACGATGTTCGTCGGTTGACCCTGGCGCGACATGGCTCCTGCGTGCCGCGCGTCGTGCGGAGTGACGTTCGTCCTGTCGTCCTGTCCGGGGCGAAATTCGACAATGACTTGACTCCTCAAAACTTTTTGACGTAAAGATTTCCTGTCGTGGCTACATTCGCGCCGACACGCACACTTCGTGAGACACACGACGAGCACACATTTGAGTGCTGGAGGACCAGCGGTGTTGATTGAGAGATTTCGCGAAGCGACACGCGCCTGCGCGCCTTGATTTTTTGTGTCCAGCGTGCACGGTAGCGGCGTGTCGTCATGGGAGGCATCGGCGGAAAAGGCAAGGGCGCTCGCCGCCGCCAAAAGCTGAAGGACAACGCGAAGGTGTTCGATAAGAAGACCGGGTCGTTTCGTGAGGCGAAAATCGAGCTCATCGACGGGCAGGTGACACGCGAGGAGCTGTTAAAGGCGCCGTCGTCGTTCCGCCGGTTCATGGAAGCCACACGGCGGGCGAGGGAACAGCAAGACCGGCGTGACAAAAGAGACCGAATCGCGCGAGGCGAGGAGGATGAGGGCGAAGATGACGACGGCGACGGCGCGGCGCGGAACGACAAACGCGACAAGCCCAAAAACGACAAACCCAACAAGTCACACAACGACTGCGACGACGGCGAGTCCGACTCGGATGACGAAAAAACACACACGTGGCTTCATCCGGACAAAGGTGACCACGGCGCGGGTGTCGCGGACGACGTGGCGTTTGAAGAAGCGGCGCATAAGAAAAAAGTTCGCAAGAAAAAGGAACCGGAGCCCGCCGCTGGAGAGCGCGTCGAGGAGGAGGACGGCGACGCACGCACCGGGAAGCGCAAGTACAAGTCCTTGCGCGAGCGTAAAAGCGAAGCGCGCAAAGCCGCGAAGGCGGCGAAGGAGGAGGAGGACCAATTCATGGGAACCGTGGTTGAGACGAGGGACGCCGGCAGAGCGGGTGATGCGTCCTTCTGCCAAGTCGCGGATGCGCCGCCCACGATCACGCTGAAGCGCAAAAGCGGCGGTAAGGGTGCGAAAAGCGTTCCGGTGAGTGAATCCGGGCACAAAATAGCGGGGAGCAAAGGCGCGGGGAACAGACAGGCGCAGATCTTCGCGAACCTCATGGCGGGCGCCGGTAAAAAGAGCGGCGCCAAAACCGGCAAAAACCAGGCTGGCGAGTTGCCCATGGTCGGTTTGCGCCGCGCGGCGGAGATGCAGGCGTTACGCGAGCAGGCCATCTCTGAATACCGGAAAATGAAAAACCGCCCCGCGCACAACGGACGGAGCTCATCCCTAGGTTCGGACCCGACGAAACTGTTCAGGTCCGTGGGGGACGCCGACCTCGGAAGAGACTGACAGGTGATGACGGGTCAACGGGTAGACGGGCGAGAACCGCCGTAGTGAAATTAGCAAATGAAATAGCAAACGCGATGAATCGAAACCCCAATCTCGTAACGCATGTAATACTCACGTGTATTCATAACAGAAACGCCAAGGGCGTTGCCTTAGTAAGGAGTTCAAAGTCTCACCGCTTTGAAAACGAATCGCGCAGCCGCGCGCGCTTCGGCCGTTTACGCCACCGGCTTCTTCATCACGATGAGGTACATGGGCGAGAAGATTCCGAGGTCCCCTCCCGCCTCGAGGTTCACGGCTGCTTTGAGGAGCATGGTGTGCACGGCCTGGGTACCCTTGGGCGCAAAGCGGATGAACTCCAGGACGCCGGTGAGGACGTGCGTGATGTAGGCGGCGCGGCGGGCGCTTTTCATCGCCGCTTGCCACGGCTTCCCGCCCGTGGTGGCGCGGTCAAAGGTGTACTGCACTTCAAACCCCGCGCCTTTCGCGGCGGCGATGCACTCTTCGATGGTCCGGACTTCCGGCAGCGCGTTGCCTTCCGCGATCCCATCCACCACGTCGACGTGTCTCTTGTTGTTCTTGTCGTACTTGTTCGTGCGTAGCCACTCGTAGGACGAGAACAGCGCGCCCGGCTTCAACACGGTGAACACCTTTTCATAAAGCGCCTGCGTGTTCGACGCGTGGCACGCGGCTTCGATGGCGTACGCGCCGTCGAAGTGGTTCGCAGGGAACACGTTAGCAAGGTCCATGAAGTTGCCTTGCTTGATGTCCGTGAGGTGCGAAACCCCCGCCTCAGCGTTCAGCTTCAAACACCGCGCGACTTGGTACTCGTTGATCGTGATCCCGGTCACGTGCCCGCCCGTGGCTTTCACGATGTTGCGCATAGGGCCGCCCACGCCGCAGCCGATGTCGATGGCCTTCATGCCGGGCTTAAGCCCGATGGTCTCGGCGATGGCTGTGTTTTTTAGGGGGAGGGGGGGGTCAGCATCGGTCGGGAAGGACACGAGAGACGGAAAGGGAAGGCTTTTGCGTCGCCGGTGCGTTGAAAAAATCAAGCCCTCGCAAAAAAAAGCAAAAGCGCTCTCCAGGAATCGTAACCCCTGAACCGTCGCGGCGCGCCAGTCTGTTCGGCGGTGCGAAATGATACTTCCAATCCGTGCAAGGAGGCGCGGAGGCCAACGTACCGGTCTCCTGGCGGATGATGGACGCCTCGAAGGACTCTCCGATCTCTCTCGCGGCGAAGTGGAAGGACTCCCCCCACCCGTACTCGTAAAAGTCCGTGATGAGGGAGTAGAACTTGTCCACGAACTCGGGGGTGCTCAAGATTCGCGACCCGACGCCCTTCCCATCGGCTTGATCGAAAAACGAGTTGTACGAGCTGATGCCTCCGTTGACGAGATCTTTGGCCATCGCGCCGGTCTTGCCGCCGAAAGAGTGCAGGGGGTTCTTACGGAACCAGGATACTTTCATCAAAAGGTACCCGGCACCGCACGCGCCCGCGCCCACCGCGACCCACTTCACCGTGGGGTTCTCCAGCTTGGCCACGATGTCGCCGACGACGGCTGAGGAAGTCATGTTGAGTGAAACGTTGATCGGCGGAACGAGCGTGTGTCACGGTAGATCGGCGATGGATCTAAAGCGAGGGTTCGGTACGTAACGTCCGGGAACCAAAGCGACTGTCACTAGCGGCGAGCAACCACCGGCAACAGGTGTTGTGACCGCGCCGGGGGCAGGACACGGTGTCTTGTGCAAGTCCCCCTCTTTGAAATCGACGAAAGGCAGGGAGGGCGCCACCCGTTTTCGCCTTCAAAAATAAAATCACTCGCAGGTGGGCAACCCGCCAGTTTCCAGTTTCTTCACGCAAGTGGAAGCACTTTTCGCCGAGTCATTCCGGGGCGCCTCGCCATGGGTGTGGTCCCCGCGAGCGCGTCTGCGGCCACGGCGGTGGCGGCGCGCTTTTCGTACCGCGGACTGGGTGTCGGGTCGCGTGTTAAGCCCGGCGGCGTTTCCTCGCCGAATCAGGTGCTCCGCGCCCGGCGCTTGTCTTCTTCAAGCGCCGGGTGCTTTTTCGCGTCGGCGGCGAGTTCGTCATCGGACAAATCGATTTGCGTTGACGTGGCGGTTCTCGGGGGCGGCGCGGCGGGGTTAACGGCGGCGTATTTCGCGGCGAAGAGTGGTGCGAAAGTGGTGGTGTACGAGCGAACCAAGGAAACCGGTAAGAAAATCTTAATGTCGGGGGGGGCGCGGTGTAACGTCCTCCCCGTGTCCGCGCGCGTTGAGGATTTCGTCACCGAAAGCACGCCGAGGTTGATGAAAAACGTGCTGGCGTCGTGGAACGTGGAGCGGTGTTACGCGTGGCTCGTGGATGACGTCGGTTTGGCGCTTGGCATAGAACACGTAAGTAAAAAGTACTTCCCTCTTTCGAACAGCAGTCGTGAGGTCCGGGATAAGCTGCTGCAAGCGTGTTTAGCGGCGGGGGTTACCGTGAGATACGAAACCAGCGTCACGTCGTTGCGAAGAGTCGAGGACGCAAACGACCCGGGAAACCCGCAATGGGGGCTTCGCGTGACGGACGCGCCCGAGGAACAGGCGCGAATGGTGGTCATGGCGATGGGCGGTTTAAGCTTTCCCGCGGTCGGCACGGACGGAACCGGGTACGCCATCGCGAAACGGGATCTGGGGCACGTTTTGAAGGAGGTACGGCCTTACGCGCTTCCCAAATCCTAATACTGTTTGCCGATTGTCCAGAGTACACTGTTTGCCCATACATCGCCCAATACAAGACTGACCCTTTTCTTTCCAAAATCAGCCGTACCCGGCGCTGGTGCCGCTCACGGGAAACCACCCGGGCGGAGAGCGGCTTCCCGGGTTGAGCGTGGACGTGCAGCTGGAGTGCGCCAACGTAGACGCTGGTGATGCGTCTACGGGTGCTGGTGACAATCAAACCACGACCAAAAAAAAGAAACCCAAGCCCAAGAAAGCCAAAGCCACGCGGGAAGGGTTTTTGTTCACCCACCGCGGTTTCTCGGGGCCGAGCGTGTTGGACTTGTCGCACAACCTCGTTCGGCCGTTGGCGCGGGCGAACGCGTCGGGTTCACAAGAAAAAGATACAGCCATAGAGTCAGGAAGTTCAGGAAATTCGCAAAACTCCCCCTCACTAGTCGTGAACTGGAGTGGCGACACCCGTGATGTGTGGCAAACGCGGCTCACGGAAAACCCGGGCAAAACGTTGGTCGTGACGCGCGTGCGGGAGAGTTTACCGTCGCGTCTGGCGGACGCGCTTCTGTTGGAATCGGAAATCGACGCGTCGACCAAAATAGCGGACCTCCGGAAAGACCACCGAGCGCGTCTGCTTGACGTGTTAACCAAATACGTAATACAGGTGGACGGGCACCAGGGGTACCGCAAAGCCGAGGTCACGGGGGGGGGCGTGTCGTTGGACGACATCGACACTAAATCGATGGAGTCGAAACTTTCGCCGAATGTTTTCTTCTGCGGCGAGGTGTGCGACGTGTTCGGGCGCATCGGTGGGTTCAACTTCCTGTGGGCCTGGACCTCGGGAAGGCTGGCGGGAATAAGCGCGGCGAAGAAGGCGTTGGGCCGGGAGTAGGGGTGGAAGTGTTAGAAGAAGTGTTGGTGTTATTAATAGATACTTGGCTCTTTAAGTCATACTTCAAAATTATTATGAAGCTTTGTTCTCAAAACAACGCCTACTCCGCCGTTTCCGCCGCCGGCCCGGCGCTCACCTTCACCATGCTTGCCCTTACCAACGTGTCCTCGCCCATTTTGTACCCTTTCCGAAACTCCTCGATGATTTCATCCTCAGGTGAGTCGCTTTCTTCGCGCATAATAGCTTCGTGGAAGTTCGGGTCGAACGGAGCGCCGACGCCCGCCACGGCGGTGAGGCCTTGGTTGGAAAGGATCGTCATCAGCCCTTCGTACAAACCGTCGTACTGCGCCATCAGTTTCGCGCCTTCCTCGGTTTCCGTTTTCAAATTCCGTGAAGCGAGGTCAAAGTTATCGAGCGCGGGTAGCATAGCCCCAAACACGTTGCTCTTCGCGGTCTGACCGAGCTGTTGCTTTTCCTTCACCGTGCGTTTCTTGAAGTTGTCGAAATCCGCGGTCAGGCGCAGATACTGGTCCTTCGCCGTTCCGGCCTCCGCATCAAGCGTGACGTTCGCGGCTTGGATGGTTTTGATGTCCTGTTCGATGGACAAAACCTCGGCGGTGAGCTCGCCGAGCACCTCGCCGAGCACCTCACCGCCATTCCCGGAATCCAAACCGAGCTGAAGCTGCGCCAGAATCTCGGCGACGCGCGTGGGAGGAACTGTCTCTTCTTCTTCTTCTTCTTCCTCCACATCCTCCGCGTCAACCTGCTCGTCATCCTCGACCTCAACCTCAGCCTCCGCCGCCCTGCGGTTGTTCTCTTCGTCCTTTAGCTCGTCACTCTGTGTTTTTTTGAAAGGATTGGAGTACGCACGTTAGTAAGGGAAAGAGGGTTACGAAAACGACCGTGAACGTTGCGGTGCGCGGGTGCCATTCGCCAATGTGAAAGTCGACCAAAACCCTGTAGGTGGATAAACCCGAAACACCGCACGGAGAGAAGCGGTCACGGCGCGCCGATGTGTTCGGTGTCGGTGCCAGTGAGTTTGGAAACGCACCTCTCCCCCAGACGCGGCGGCGATGACAACGCGTTGCGACACGTGAACCGATTTGGCAATCGCGACGAAACCTCCCTCGCGGTGACGCCTTGTGGTGAACGCCGGCCGAGAGGCGCCGGCGCTTTTCGCGGACAACGTGGCAGATTGCGCTGATTGCAATCCGCGTTTGGACGTCGCGGCGGTGACGCGCGTGACCATTGAAAAGGCGACCATTTTTGAAAACAGCACGCGCTACGTGATGTACGGCTATACGGACTTGGCACCAAAAGACACGCAACCTTGCGTCGCGTTAGACGTGCGGTGAAGTGGCCGGAGATGACGGTGTCGGGACTTTTTCTCCGGCGCTTTTCCACAGGCTTCGAGAGGCAAGTGCAGTGCTTGCTTGCACTTTGCTAAAAATGTGTTGCAGAATTGTACACTGCAAAAAGAAGGCACTCGCGAAAACACAAAAGAAGAAACAAGTTCCAGTTACTTCACGGCTATTGCGACTAATTACCCATGCCTAAATTCCCCACCCTCACTTCCGCCGCCTGGTAAGGTGGTCGTAAAGCACCACGTGGTGGTACTCGTCCGTTTTAACGTCGAACCGCGTGGTGTTATCCCCCGGCTTGGCTTTCGGGTCGACGTCGACTATTTTCCCGTCGCGAGTATTTTTGAAAAGAATCCCGCGCTCGTCATCCGTGATGACCTGCCAGTTCGGCGAGTCGTTAACCGTGCTGTTCATGGTTTCCCAGTTGAAGTAGCTCAAGTCTTTCGGGGTGGGCATGATTGGTTTCTTTTTGTCGAACACTAACTCGAAGTTGGAGTTCGCGAGGCGATCCGCGTAATCGACGTACCCGGAGATCTCGTGGCCTTTGTTGGAAAAAGAAAAGCGTCAGTCGCGTGTTGGGCGTGTATTGGACGATGTATGGACAAACAGTCACCAGCTGAGAGATAAAACAGTCACCAGCTGAGATATAAAACAGTCGTTGGATTTGGGAAACACAAACACGACGAACCTTTTTTGTTAAAGTCACGCACGTAAATCAGCGTACTAAGCTTCCCCACCCTCACGGCTTCTTCCCTCTGCGCCAGCGCTTTCAGAAGCGGTTTCTTTGACAGGTCCTTCCCCGCGGACGCGAGCTTTTTCGGTTTCTTGTTCCCGCGAGCTCGGTTTACGACGTACATCTGTTCTTTACGCGTTTCGAACTCGTCTCGGCGCAAAATCTCGCCCTCGCCCCTGTAACCCAACTCAACAAGACTACGCGCCATTTCCTCGTTCTCCAGGTAGTACATATCGACGTTTGTTACTTGGTTATCGAGGTAGTCCTCGTAGGTTGGAAACTGGTCCACGATCGCGTCGAGGCCGGTTAGCGGGGGGGGGGCGTCATCCAGGGCGTCCATGTTGCGTGGTGGTCACAAGCGCACGTCCGAACGGAGGGGGGCACACCCCCGAAAGCGTCTAAAAATGGCGCTCGCCCGATTTGGCGTCGCGGGGACGTGACTGCCGCGGTGACCCGTCAGGTTCAAACAGGACACCACCTTTACCGCGTCGCGCCGTTTGTTCACGACCGACCCGGTGCCGCGTTCAGAGGGCCGCGGGTGTGTCTCAAAACACCAAGGGAGACGACCCTGCAGTCCGCGCGGGGCGATTCTGCTGGGAAAGCACTTCAGTTTGACTTCGTTGTGGCAAAGACGAAGATGACTCACCACCATTTTTGTTTTTTTCGCGCTCTTGATCGTGCCACCGCGTTCCCCGCGTCACACCCAGTCGCCTCCCGGCGGACGGCCTAACGCGCGACGCGAAACACGGCCTGGCCGGCGTGGTTCTGTGGTTCGCGCGATGCCTTTGTCTAGCGTCTTTTCCGGCCGCGCGGCGTTCGCGGGGCCCCGAGGCAAAACTTTCGCGAGTGAAAAAACGCACAATGGGCGGGCCAGCGGGGCCGCGTCATCCGGAGGGAACCGCGTTCGTTTCATTCGGGAGCCCGGTATTTCGTTTGCTTCGAAACCACGTATTACCTTCTCGAGGGTCAAACCCCCTAACAGCGCGATCGCGGACAGTACAAATCCGGTGGCTTCCGGCGCCGGGGGTACCCCGGGTAACGCGTACACCGACCCCGATGACGCGGAGGTTCTTATCGAGCTCAGAAACGTGACGAAGAGTTTCGGGAAAAAAGCGGTGCTGAACGGGGCGAGTTTTAAAATCAGAAGAGGCGAAGCCGTTGGCATTATTGGCAGCAGTGGCACCGGTAAGAGCACCATCTTGAGAATCATGGCCGGTCTGCTCGCGCCCGACTCCGGGGAGGTTTTCATCCGGGGCGAAAAAAGAGACGGGCTGCTGAGCGACGAAAAAAACCCGCGACTCAAGGTTCGTAGTTGGCCTTTCCCAAATCCAAACACTGTTTGCTACACCTCTTTGAGTGCACCACTAGTAACGTTTACCAGGGCCCTGTGGTAAAGTGACACAGTACTGGTAAATTGATAGTAACTGTTACGGTGGCAACTGTTACTACGGTACCTGTTACACACCCGTACTCAAGACTCGGGACTGACCTTTATCTTTTTCCAAAAACAAAAACAGGTTGGTATGGTTTTCCAAAGCGCCGCGCTTTTCGATTCCCTGACCGTGGTACGTGATGGGCCTTTCCCAGATCCAGGCACACTGTTTGCGCATACAAGACTGACACTTTTCGTTCACAATCTCAGGGCGAAAACGTCGGGTTCAAGCTGTACGAACACAGCGACCTTCCCGAGGTCGTTATCAAGGGTTTGATAAAACAGAGCCTGGATTCCGTGGGTCTTTCCGGACAGGAGGACCGGTACCCGGCGCAGCTCTCGGGGGGTATGAAAAAACGAGCGGCGCTCGCGAGGGCTATTATCAAAGAATCCGTCCCCGGTATCGCGTCCAAGTGGGACGGCGAATTTTTGGACATGGACGAACAACTAGAGGAGGTTGTGATGTACGACGAACCCACCGCTGGTTTGGACCCTGTGGCGTCGACCGTGGTGGAAGATCTGATGCGGAACATGCACGACACCGGGGTCAAGAAAGACGGCGCCGGCGCCGCCTCAACGGGCGGCGGCGTGCCCAGTTACATCGTCGTAACGCACCAGCACAGCACGATTCGCCGCGCGGTGGACCGGATTATTTTCCTGCACGCGGGGAAAGTCGTGTGGGAAGGCACTTCGAAAGAGTTCGACACCACGGACGAGCCCATCGTGCGGCAGTTCGCGACGGGCAGCTTAAAGGGGCCGATCGTGTATTAATGTGTAGCGATGATTTTGGGTAGCGATGATCCGCAAACGTTCAAAATCAAAAACTACATGGCAGCGTCGGTGTGTCTTTTCGCGCGTCGCTTGTCGTTTCGCTTCGTCTCGATTCGTCACTCGCCATCCCTCAACCTACTTTCGTTTCGTGACCCCCTTGCTTTTCTTGCCTCCAACGTTCCCGCCGCCCTTGCCGCCCTTGCCTTTCTCCGGCGCCTTCCGCTTGCCCACGGTGGAGGACACGACGGTCGCGGCGCCGAAAAACGTCTCGAGGCGGTTTTGCGAACTCTTTCCCTGCGCGTGTAAAAGAAAAGTGTCAGTCCCGAGTCTACGGATGTACTGTATGCGCAAACAGCGCGTTTGTGATGTATTCGTAAGAGTTACCAGTACGCCAGTAAACGTTACTAGTACTGGCAATGCTACGTACATCACGAGTAGTGTACTCGACCAGGAGCAGTAAACAGTGGTGGGATTTGGGAAACGCGCACGGCCGTACCTTCGCCGCTTTCAGCTTTTTCAGCGTCGACCGCACGCGGTCCTCGCTGAACTGTTTTTCTCCCACCAGAAACGCCACCACGCCTTCCTCGTCCGGAGCCGTGAACTTCAGCTCCAAGCCTTCGCAATCCGTCACGTCCGGGTTTTTGAAAAGCTTCCGCGCTTCGTCGAACGGCCAGTCCTCGGGGACGACGTATTTCGCCGTGTCGATGTGCTTGCGATGGTTAAAACAAAGTGTCAGTCTTTTGAGTCTTACTTCATGGCAAACAGTGCACTTGTGATGAATGTAGTATACTTCCTTTTAATGACTAGTGTAGTCAAAGACGGGCTTGAAACAGGGAGGCGAGATTTGGGAAACGCCCTACGGCCGTACCTTCAAAAGCTCCTCGATGCTGCCGTGCTGTTTGATCAGCGAAAGCGCCTTGACCGGCCCGATGCCTTTGATGCTGTCGCAGTAATCGCACCCGCACATGATGCACACGTCAATGAACTGGTCCCAGGTCAGGTTCAGTTCGCTCAAGGCTTTGTCGAAGTCAAACTCCAGGATGGGTTTGCCTTGGCTCGCGGGGGCCATGAGGTTCCGCGCCAGCTTCGGGCCTGGAATAGGTAAAACAAAGTGTCAGTGTTGCGTGGCAAACAGTCTGGTGTTGGGATTTGGGAAATACAACACGTACACGCAAAGCAAAGCGTGTCCATGTCTTCGCTCGCGGCGGCGTACACCAAACCCGCGCTGCAAAGCGCCGCGCACGTGGCTTCGGCTTCGCACGGGGCTTCGAAAACGGGCAGCCCGAGCAGGCGCGCCAAACGCATGACCTCCTGCGATTGCTCGCGCGATACTCGCACGGTTCGCTTTGACATCTTTTCAATCATCTCCGCATCCCCCGATTCTTTCGCTTTCGCCAGGTCTACCTCCGCCTGGTCCCTTTTGTCCTTGCGTTTGGCGAGCTCGCCGCCTTTCATCGTGGGCGGTTTCCCATCGAAAACGTACACCGGTTTGATTCCCGCTTCCAACATACGACACGTACGCATGAACATCCCTTGAAGGTGCGACGTGACCTCCCCGGCGTCGTTCGTGAGCTGCTGATCCCCCTGCCTGCCAACCACCATCATGAACTGGTAGATGTGCATGCTCGCGTCGATCGCAACCTTCCTGTCCAGGTACCCCTCGAACTTCTGTTCCCGCATACACCCGGGGGCGTGGTCGGAAAGGAGTTTCGTAAGGCCTTTGATCCCCATGGCGGGAAGTCACGCGCGACCGGGGCGGAGGGGTGTGCCGAGTCGTAGCTTTTTGGCACACTTCGTTTGAAACTCGGAAGGATTTTCAGAAAAAAAAAAATCTTTTGCGCGCCAACCCGGACCAATCCACACACCAACGCCGCACATGGCGGCCATCACCTCCCCAACGTCCGCGCTCGCGTCGCGCCTCGATGTCGCACGCACGCGCCGCCCCCAAGTGCGCGCGAAATATTCCGCGTTGATTCCCCGCGCCGTGGTGACCAGGTCGGGCCACACAAGTATGACCCCCCCCAACGAGAAATGCGTCTTGGCAAAACACCTGCAGTCCCGCGTGCGTCTCGCCACCGGCGCGGGCGCGCATCAACGCCGCGGAGTCTCGCTTTTGCCCCGGTCGACCGCGGGGGGCGCGTCCGCGGCCCCGAGCTCTGGCGACGACGCCGGTGCCGCGTCAACCCCCCCGCCACCCGGCCTCGTCAAAGGGTTCGTTCGCGGCCTGCGAGGCCGCATGGCCGCGGATGCGAACTTCCCATTCAAGCTGGTACGTGTTGCGCGTTTCCCAAATCCAACGACTGTTTACAGCCCCTCTTTGAGTGCACTACTAGTAACACTACTAGTACTGCTAGTAACACTACTAGTAACCTTTACCACTAATGGCAACTGTTTATACAAACCTACACTCGCCGACTCAAGACTGACCCTTTCTTTTCTTCATCGCAAGGGCGCGGAGGTAACGCTTGACGAGTTCATGACCGTCCTCGTGAACGTGGGGGTTCGAGGCGACCCAACAGGGTGGTTGCTAGGGGACAAGCTCCAGGTGCTGTGCCAGATGCTCACCGCCGCGGTGAATGATGTGATTTTGGTGTATTGCTTGGCGCCCGTGAAGGATGACGGTTCCGCCGCCGCCGCGAAGAAAGAAAAAAGCGCCGAGCCCGAAATAGCGCACGTGTTCCAGGAAGGCGACTTCACCACTGGCCAGCGAATTCGGTGTTACTTGGACAAAGGCAAGTTCTACGCTGGAGTCGGTGCGTTGTCGTGCACCTTATCAATGTTTCTCGCCCTCGCGCTGTCAGGGCAGATGCAGAAAATCACCCCGGAGTACCTTTTCCGGGCGCTGATGACGGGCGCGCTGCACATGGGTATTTCCGGTACGTATTGCGTTTCCCAAATCCCAAGACTGTTTACAGACCCTCTGTGACGTCCACTAGTCATTAAAACGAAGTAACTACGTACATCGCAAGTCGACTGTTTGCCCATACGTCGCCCAACACGCGACTGACACTTTTATTCCTTCACAATCAGCGAACACGCGGTACCAAATCGTAAACGGCATCGAGCGCGTTTTGTTTTCCGTTCTTCCGAACAACGTTGCAAAAGCCGCGTCCGTGGTAACACGGCTGTTAAACAACCTCCTAGGGGCGCGGCTGTGGATCGTGATGACCACGGTGACGGGGTTGGCATGAGAGGGGGGCGGGTGGTAAAATAAAAAAGATTATGAAAGACTAAAACTAATTGAAGTGTCCGCTGAGTATTCCCCACCCGCGTCAATCCTTTGTGTGAAAACAACACTAGTCGAACAAGGCAAACGCGTCTTGTTTTGTCGTTGGCGGCGACCGCGATTGTGTTTTGCGTCGTTTCGTCACCGCGTCGCCTTCCAAATTCCGAAGCGCACCAATTGTTTGCGCCAAATGCGTTTCGATAATCGCACGCTCCGAGTCCACTAGTGTCTTAAGCGAAGAAATCCAGCTCGCCGTTTCCTCACCGCCACCACCGATTGGAGGACGCGCATACATACCAAGCCTCCTTTTTAAAATCGCCGCGAAAACGGAAAGCGCGGGCCCGGCTTGTGGATTTAAGAATACCTCCGCGGCGGAGCGCCACGTTTTCGCGGAGTCGGTTTCGCGGCTATTTTCAAAATCGACCCTTGTTTGACTGATGTCCTTACTATTTTCCGCCTCGACGTACTCCTTGACCCTGAAAAACCCTTCCTCACTCGCGGTGACCGCCCACAGCGCGAGTAAAAGTCCATCCGGGGGCGGTTGATTGTTTTTCAGGGCAAACATTTCGGTCTCGGTAAACGCATGTAGAGCGATACACTCTTCAATTCTTTTTTTTATCAGCGACCCGGGCACCTGACACAACGCCGCGGCGGCGCGCAAATCGGGAACACTGAACGTCACCGTGTCCTCTGGGTTACATGCCTGACAAAACCCAAACGAGTTCAGCAAAATCGCGTTGCCCAAACCGCCGTAGGTGTTGAAAATCTCGTCGCCCGATGCGACCGCGGCTGTGATTTCCGCGACGAGCGTTTTTGAGTTTTTTCGAAGAAAAGACGAATTCTTAATTTCGTCGGTTTCGGTTTCGTCGCCGCTTCGTGTAACGACTTCGTCCACCAAACGCATCGTGACGTGGTGCCCGCCCGTTTTGTGGTTGAAAAGGTCCGCGATCGGTACCAGCCCCGGGCCGGTTTCCGTGGTCACGGAAAACGCCCGCGAACTCACCACGGACCGCGCGTCCAGGTACGACGCGAAGCTCGGAGGGTCCCCGTTTGCGTCTGCGATTGGAAAAGAAAAGGGTCAGTCCCGAGTCTACGGGTGTACTGTATGCGCAAACAGTGCGTTTGTGATGTATTCGTAAGAGTTGCCAGTACGCCAGTAAGTGTTACTAGTACTGGCAATGCTACGTACATCACGAGTACTGGCAATGCTACATACATCACGAGTAGTGCACTCGACCAGGGGCGGTAAACAGTGTTTGGATTTGGGAAATACAATCAACACGTACCCGTGAATTGCCAAATTTGGGGATACACGTGCCGGTCCCACTCCGTGCGCGCCGCCGAGCGTTCGTCCCGTAACGCCCGATCAACATCCGTTCCTACTAGAAACGCTTTTTGGCAATCTGGCCAGGACGCGACTACGCCTTCTTCGCGTTGTGGCAGGGACGCGATGTATCCGGCGAGAGCGGAGCGTTGGTTTTTGTTTCCTCCGCAACGACTGTCCTCATCACTGTTAAGTCTTTCCAGCAACAGCGCCGCGCCCAGTTCCGCGAGCCATTCCTTTTCGTCCCCGATGCTGGCTCGTATTTTCGCCACGGTTCCAGAGTGTGTGCAGTCCAGCCGTGTGAAGCACCGAGCGGTGGGCATGCGCGCGACGATCTCGCCTGGTAGGGAGGGACGGACGGGAGGTGGGGTGGTGAATACGCGTCAAAACAGCAAGACCTTTCCTAAAAAGAGAATTCCAAAGTTACGTAACGACGTGTGGGACGATGGATTGGGCCGTGTACTTACCCACGGCGAGGTCGCGAAGCGCGCGCACGCCCACTCGAGGTGACGCGTCGTCGCCTTGGCCGGGAAAAACAGCCCCGAGCGCAATCGCGGTTTCGTCCCACCAGAACCCGGACGATTTGAGCCATCGCTGTTTTCGCGAGGAGAAGGTATTTGATGATTTGACTTGGTCGAGGTGGTCAGTGAGAGTGTGGTCGATTTGCAGGGTACGACTCTGGTTCATTCACTGGCGTGACTCGGTCACCGGCGACGACGCGCGACGCGCACGTTGCGCACCTTGAACTCGTCCATCACACCGTGGTGACCTCGCGCGCCGAGACCGCGGCGCGCGTTGTGGCACGCGGAAAAGAACGCTCACTTTATTTTCGCCGGCGTCGTCACTTTTGGTTTGCCACTTTTTACGTCGCCAAAAATATCTCCCGTGGCCATTGACACCTCCCACTGTCCTGGTTAGTCCAATCGTTACGGAACGTCAGGAATGGCGAGCATGCTTGCCGGTGCGTTTACACGTATAAATACCCACACAGCCCGTCCGGTGGTCCCGTCGCGCCCGTCGCGCCCGGGCGGGGAAACGCGAGCGCGCGAAATCTCGAGGATTCTCAAATCTCGTCCAAGCAAAGCAACTGACACGTCCTCCCCCACTCCCCAAATCCACCACCCAGCCGATCGCGGTGCGCTGATGATGAGAACGTACCACGCTTCCGGCATCGCGCTCGCAGGGTTGGTACCGACCGCGATGGTGCTTCCTCTCAGTGTTTTGCCCATCGACCTGGCCCTAGGCGTGGCGCTTCCCCTGCACTCGCACATCGCGTTGAACTTCGTGGTAAGCGATTACGTGCCCACGAAAATAGCGCCAGTCGCGCGCGCCGGACTTCTCGGCGTGACCGCCCTGACCCTGTTCGGCCTGTTCACCTTAAACACGAAAGGCGAGGGAATCACTAAAACGGTGAAACGGCTGTGGAAAGCCCCGAGCAGCAGCAGCAAGGTGTAGTAGGCGGTTTAACGGTGTTAAATGGTTTTCTCGTTCAACTAGTCTACGTACTAGGTATCGATTTTTTTGTCGCACCAGGGCCGAAGCCTCGTCCCTTGTTACGCGTCGCGAGGGCCGATTGTAGTGTCGTCCCTTCTGTTGGCGGTACCGGTACCTACCTCTCTCACCGTGTCACCCACCTCGCATCACTCTCTCTCTTTAGGGTTACCCTGAACCCTAAACCCTCTCACACCACCACCGACCACGGGTGCTCGATTTTCCCGTACTGAATCCCAATCAGCTCGTTCGTGAGCCGCAGCTGGAACGAACCCGGGGCAAACGCGGCTGGTGCGATAAACAAGAAAGTGTCAGTCGGTCGTGATGTGTATAAGGGATTGGGAAGGGTATAGTGTTGTGACTTCGTAACTGTTACCATAGTAACAGGTACCAGTACGTATGAGTAAACAGTCAGGGTAATCGGGCCGATCAGGGAGGCGGTGTGTGGTGAATTGGGAAATACTTACCTTTCGGGACTTCGAACGTTTTTTCGCGGTGCGTGATGAACCCAATCGGCTGGATCACCGCGGCGGTGCCGGTGCCGAAAATTTCGTGCAACTCGTTTCGGTCGAACGCGGCGGCTATTTCTCGGAACGGCAGCATCTTTTCCGTCACCAAGCACTCGCCCCACTCGTTCGCCAAGTCGATCACGCTTTGGCGCGTGACGCCCGGCAAAATCGTGCCATCCTCCAAAGTCGGCGTCACGAGCTCTTTTTCCCCGCGTTCGTTCGTCCACAGGAAGAAAATGTTCATCGTCCCCGCTTCCGTGACGAACTCGTCCACGTCGTATACGTACAGGGATTGGGAGGCGCCTCCGCTGGCGGCTTCTTTTTGCGAAATCACCGTGGATCCGTAGTTGCCGCCGTACTTGATGTTCCCCGTGCCCCCCGGCCACGCCCGGATGTACTTCGCGTCCACGCTCAGTTTAATGGGCACGAAGCCTGACTTGAAATAAGGCCCCACTGGTGACATCAGCACTAATATCATGGCCTCACTGCACTGCGTTAACCCCAGCCAAGGCGTGGTGCTAAAAATAACCGGCCGCAGGTACATGGCGAACCCGCGTTTCGTGGGGATCCATTCTTTGTCTACTCTTAAAAGTTCCTTGATACACGCCAACAACTCGGTCCCGTCGAAAGCGGGTAAACAAAGACGCGCGGAGGAGTCGTTGAACCGTTTCATGTTCATCTCCGGCCGGAACAACCGCGTCTCACCAGCATCATCAACATAAGCCTTCATGCCTTCGTAGCACTCGATAGCGTAGTGAAACACGTGCGCGAACGGATGTAAACCGATAGGGCCGGCGGCGATTATCGCAGGCGCGCCCCAGCCCTTCCCCGCGTGCCACTGAATTTTCAGCATGTGGTCCGTGATGACCTTCCCGAAACCGAGCTCGGAGTCAGGACACTTGGGCAAAGGCCGGCGGGACTTGGTGACCGTGAGCTGCTTGCTGTCGATGTCCGTAAGCGGGCCGGTGGGGGGGGGCGCCATGTTCGATTGGGAAAAGACAGGAGCCTTTTTACCAAACCTCGGATCTGTCAAGCCACCTGGGGGCGTTTACCAGGTCGTAAGGGTTCGCGCGAGACTCGTCAGGATCAGTTCGTTGGACTTGAACCCTGGTGGTGTACACAAGATCAAAACCTCGGGGCCGTACGCGTGGGGGCGCGGGCGTGAGTCAGGGACCCTGACGCAGGTTTTCCGACTGGGGAAAAGTCCCGTGAGTTTCCGCGGTGGGCTCTACTTCGTCTGCACTTCTCTTATAAAGGCCAGTTGCAATTGCTTCCTTGTCACATGGCGCGACGCGTGGCGTCCGGGCTGGCGGGCCTGGTGTCCAGGCTGCACACGCGCGGGAGCGCGGTGCTTCTCCCGGGGGTGACGGCGGTAAAGCCGTCCAGTGACCGCGAAGCAAATGACGCGGAACGGCGGTCCACACCGCCCGCGGGCACGTCCAAAGACGACGACACCCCGATTGCGTGGTACCGCCGACGTGTACAAACCGGGTCGTTGCTTGGTAACGACGCGGCGCAGGTTTCGGCGCTTGGTGAGCTGAGCGCGCTTCGCGAGAGATTGGCGCGGCTGTTTTGTGCGACGGACGGTGATTCAGGTGGCCGGCGGAACACACGCACCGCCACCAAGGACGACGACGCACACCAGGCAGCCTTGATGAGTGAATCGAGTGATGGTGAAGTGGAGAAGTGGGGCAGTGATGGTGACGGTGGTAGACAACTAAAAAATCACTCCCAAGGCGTGTACTTGCACGGCGGCGTGGGCAGGGGCAAGACCATGCTTATGAACGCGTTCCTTGAAACGTTACCTTTTGACATCAAAAGAAGAACTCGACGAACGCACTTCCACGAGTTCATGGCGGAGATTCATACGAGATTACACAAAATGAGTAAATTCACCACGAACGTGCGGCTGAGTAACGACGAGTTCGGCAGCAGTAACTACGGCAGCCGACGCGATGGGAGCACTACCAATAATACCGGCGGTGATACTAATACATCCGACCCACTAGCAACGGTCGCGCTGCAGCTGTTCAAAGAGTCTCCGGTTATTTGTTTCGACGAAGGTACGTATTGCGCGTTTCTCAAATCCCGCCTCCACGTTTGCCCATACAAGACTGACACTTTCTCTTATTTATCGTAAGTCGAACTCGCCGACGTCGCAGACGCGCTCGTGTTTAAGCGCTTGTTCGAGTGTTTTTTCTCCCTGGGCGGTTTCGTGGTGGCGACGTCTAACTGCGCGCCGAACGACCTGTACAAAGGCGGAATCAACCGAAACGCGTTTGTGTCGTTCGTTGAGACGCTTAATTCGCGTTTGAAAGTGGTTTCTTTTGACGTACGTCTTATTGGGGGGGGCGGCGATGGAGGGAACGGCACGGAGGAGAACGCAAAAAAAGACGACGAGTCTCGGTTTGATTACCGGCGAATCCTGAAAGCGAATGAGGCGAAACGCGAAGACGACGAAAACAATCTCAACGCGATGGATCGCAAATCGCAGAGGAGGCCATCCCTCGCCGCGGGTGTTGCGTCCGTGATACTTGCGCACGATAACACGCAACCGAGCAGCGGCGACGAAGTTAACAACAAGCTCCACGAAATGTGGATCGCCGCGACGAACGAAATTTCGGGTTCGACGAAGATAAAAAAATACGCCGGCGACGATTCCGAGCCCGTTTCTGTTCCCATCGCGAGCGGTCGTACTTTATCCGCGCAAAAATCTCGACGCAACGGGTTGTTCATTTCTTTCCACGATTTGTGTGGTTCCGAGGCGTTACTAGGCGCGGCGGATTACGTTGTGATTCTTCAAAAATACAACGCGCTGGGTATCACGGACGTCCCGAGGTTCAATCTGCAAAACGAAAACGAACTCCGACGGTTCGTCAATTTCGTCGACGTCGCGTACGAAGCGGGTGCTCTGGTAATCGCGTCGGTTGCGACCGAGGTGGACATACTGTTTGGGAGTGGTGGTGAGGAGGGTGATGACGATTTCATGAACTTCATATCAAGCAGCCAAGGGACCATCCGCCGCCGCGTGCAAATGGAAGGTACCAACGGCGAGTTCTCTGTTTTAGGCATGGGCGGCTCGAGCGGGCGAAGTACTCCTGTTGTGGGAAACATGGAGTGGAGCGCGACCGGGCGCTCCGGTGCGTCGCTCGCGGACTTGCAGGCAACGAACTTCACGTTCAAAGCCAGTGCGCGGTGCAGGTCGAGGTTGGTGGAGATGGGAAGCGCGGGGTGGGAACGGCAGTGGTGGGAGAAACGACAGACACGGAAAAGGAGCGATTCTAGCTAGAATTTAATCCATGCCGCGTTTCGTCGGAAACAACCGCAGACGTACGATTTCGAGTTGTGTCGGCCTCGGCGAACGTGTGGAACGTGACGCGTCTATCCAAAACGGACGCGCCTTTCCAAAGATCGCCAATCGTGCAATCGTCCACACCCGCGAGCACACACCCGCCGTCGTGAAACTCGCGCCTACACGTTTCCTCCGCCCTCACGTTTCTTCGTAAACACCAGGCGTTGCGACCGTGTGTGTTACCTCCCCTCGCGCTCGCGATCCCCGGAAGCGCGCGCTCGCACAAGGACCCGGTGGCGGTGCGTTTCTGTCGGAATCATGTCGGCAGCTGCTCGTGGAATCCCCGCGAAGGTGACCCCCCGAACGTCGTCGCTTACGTCGCGCCGCATCACGGGAAGCAGATGCGCGTTGGCACGAGGCGTTATTACCGGCCACAAGCGCGCTGTTAAGCAACGAAGTTCCCCAATCACCACCGCCAACGCCTCTGGTGACGCGAAGATCAAGGTCATCGGGTGCGGGGGCGGTGGGGGAAACGCGGTGAATCGTATGGTGAATTCGGGTTTGATGGGGGTGGAGTTCTGGAGTTTAAACACTGATGCGCAGGCGCTTGTGCAGTCACAAGCGCCGAACCGGTTACAGATTGGCAAAACCGCGACGAAAGGGTTGGGCACGGGCGGTAACGCCGAGTTAGGGGAGATCGCGGCGAAGGAATCTCGCGCCGAAATCGCTGCCGCGGTGGCGGGCGCCGATCTGGTGTTCGTCACCGCCGGGATGGGCGGCGGTACTGGGAGCGGCAGCGCCCCGGTCGTCGCCCGGGCGTCGAAAGAAGCCGGAAACCTCACCGTCGGTGTGGTGACCTTGCCATTCACGTTCGAGGGACGGCGACGGATGGCCTCCGCGATGGAAGCCATCGATTTGTTGCGGCAAAACGTGGACACCCTCATGTACGCGCCGCGTTTCCCAAATCCCTCCCGACACTGTTTGCCCGTACTCGTCCTGCGAAGGGACGTCTTATCTCGGCCCTGACTGTTTGTCCACACGGCGCGATATACTCGTCCTGCGAAGGGACGTCTTACCTCTGCCCTGACTGTTTGTCCACACGGCGCAATATACAAGACTGACACTTTTCGTTCACCAGTGTGATTCCAAACGACCGCCTTCTTGATGTGGTGGAGGACGACGCCCCGCTTCAGGAAGCTTTTCTGCTCGCGGACGACGTGTTGCGACAAGGCGTGCAAGGCATCAGCGATATCATCACCATCTCGGGGTTGGTGAACATCGACTTCGCGGACGTACGCGCGGTGATGAAGGATTCGGGCACGGCTATGTTGGGCGTGGGCGTGGCGCAGGGAAAGAACAGGGCCACGGAAGCCGCGATGGCCGCGATATCCGCCCCCTTGATAGAGCAATCAATCGACCGCGCGACCGGGATCGTGTTCAACATCACGGGCGGTACCGACCTGACGTTACAAGAAATCAACGCCGTTTCCGAGGTCGTCACGTCGTTAGCGGATCCCGACGCGAACGTTATTTTCGGCTCGGTGGTTGACGAAAAGTACAACGGAACGATATCCGTCACCATCATCGCCACCGGCTTTGCCAGCGCGTCGTCACCAGGCGTGGGTTTGCCGAAGCAAATGCGTGGGCCCGGTGGGCCGATGGGAGGTATGGGCGGCGTCGGCGGGCCAATGAAAAACCCGCAGGCCCCGCCGCCGCCGCCAAGCCAACCGCAAGGCGGGTTCCCGTGGGGACGGGGAAGGCGGTGAGACACGATTTCCGGGTGCGGATACCGTTCCGTCTCTTCAAGTATCTCCTGGTTGCGGGTTTCCATTAACTGATACATACACATACGCGTAGGAAGGAAAACGCGAGGTGATTAAAGTAGTGACTTACTGTGCCTAGTCAAAGATTGTTAACGGCGATTTAATACAAACGCGCCGGCGGGATTGTGACACACGATTTACTATCTCCCTCCACTCCTCGTCTACTGCTCCGCGTCTTTCCGTAACCACTTCCGTCGCTTTTCCGAAAACGCCATCGAGCAGATCTTGTGCACCCACATCAGGTTCAGCGCAAACCCGCAAACCGTGAGGCCGCACAAAGTGTGCCTGACCCAGGAAGGCACGAGTTGGTTAACCTCCAATTTCGCGCCCGCGCGCACCACGCGGTACAGCCCGAACATCGCCCACCCGTACCCCAAAACTCTGACCAGCACGAACACCACTAAAAACAAAATCGCGACGTAGTACTCGATACGGTTGGCGGCTACCAAGCCTCGCGACTTCATGCCGATCCCTGAGATACACGAAAGGAAGTGTCAGTCTTGTATTGGCAAACGTGGAGGCGGGATTTGGGAAATGCGGGGACGTACCTTTCGCGAAGCGGTCGATAACCGGCGCGCAGTACTGATAGGATAAAAAAGAAAGTGTCAGTCTGGTATGGGCAATCGCAGAGGCGGAATGAGTTGGGTGGGAAATACGTACCTCGATGTCCTTCATCTGCCGTACGAACCACCGCGTACTCAACACCGGCGTGCTCGCTTCGCACGTGCACAGCCACCCTAGCACCAGCGGGTAGGCGCCGTAGGTATACGCACCTGCCGCGGCTACTAAGAACCCTACGTGGTGCACGGCCATGTCCCACCCACCCAAGTCGGGGAACTCCAACACCAGGTGGTACGCGTCGTACAGGACGTCTGTGATTGTAAAAGAAAAGTGTCAGTGTTTCGTGATGTGAGATGTATGGGTGTACTGTCCCCAGGTATGACAAACAGTGCACTTGTGATGTATGTAGTTGTAACAGTTGTTACTAGTAGTACACTCAAACAGTCACGTAGGGGCTGTGAACATTGTGCCTGGATTTGGGAAAGGGAACACGTACAGGTGAAGAACACCAAGGTGGTGCGCTCCACGAATTTCACGAACTCGGGCTCGACATTCGTGGCGTATAGGTACCCTTGGTGGTTTAAATCCGAAGCAAACTGCAACGCAAGCACGATCCGTACCCCCGCCCATGTAAGGAAAAACGCGTGCGCGTAGGACACGACGTAGGAAGGCAAGCACTTCACGAACGCCCTTTCCTTTTCCGTTTTGGTTGGCAAGCCACTGCAAATGCGTCGAACGATCTGAAACTGCGCTTCCCAAAACGCGGTACCGGCCAACACCAGAACGCCGGTGGCGATCATGTTTCTTTTGGTTTTCAGTGGCAGAGGCAACGCAACAGTCTCGACACCCAAGGATCGAGGGTTCCAGACCGTGTAACACCCTGTCCGCGTTACACAACGCGCCACGACCGAAGCCGCGAGTGGCGGTGTGGGTGCCTTCCCCACGGAATTCTGAAGGCGAAAATCGCGGCAATCCAGAACTTCAGAACACGTGCAGCACGGACGGACAGTCGCGACTTTGTGTAAAACGAAATGACTCTCGAACAGACCGCAGAAGACAACCCGAGCGCCAAAATCGCCGTGGCGTCTTCCGTTGGCCTCTCACGCCGCCACGACAAGGGAACGATATCGCCCTTGTCCACGTAGGCAACAAACACATTCGGTTACGTAATGACGCGATGCTTCGCGCGTGCGCGGTCACAACCACCCGCACGGATTCGCCCCGCGAAGTTTCGCGCCATCGTCATGGCGACCATCGCCAGCATGCACACCGCGCGCCTTACCGGCGCGCGCGTCACCGCGCGCGGACACAAAACGAGTGGACGTGTCTCCACCGTCGTGCACGCACGTGCCGAAAAGCAATCCACGTTTTCCGCGGTGCCCTTGGGTACCGCCCTTCGGTGTTCGTCCCCCAAACCCACACACGCGCGTTCCGTAACGACGCACGCCGTGGATGGCGGCGATCCGAAGAAATCCGGAAAAGGCACGCTTGACAGTTTGAGCTCCATTCTCGGCATCGACCCTGAAGCTGAGCTAAAGGTACAAAGGGAGGCGGAGGAGAAGATCGAAAAAGAGGTGATGGCGGCGAAGGCGGAAGCGGAGGCGTTTCGCGTCGCGAAAGCGGCGGCGAACAAGGATGGGAAATCCGAAAACAAGGTCGTGACCAGAGCTGCGTCAGGAGGCGAGGACAGAGATGAGGGTGAAATCACGGCACCGGAACGCGCCATCGCGGCGGTGAGCTACCTGCTGCCGCTTCTGGACGGGTTGGTACGTATTTCCCAATCACCACATTCCTCTGACTGATTGCCCATATTCGTCCTGCGTCCTGGAGCATTACGACCAGAAGGGACTATTTCCAATCCCTCATACTATGGAGTACAGGGCCTACCCTTTCCAATCCCGGATATACACGCGGTCCGACCGACTGACGCTTTCTTTTTGTGCCAACCAGAAATACAGCAAGTTTTTGCTCCTGCAGTTCCCCCTGTTCGGCCTGGCGCTGTTACCCATAAAACCCGCCATCGACGTCTGGTACGGCCTCGGGTTCCTGCAGATCGTGGTGTTCTTTGGTTTGTACCTAGGCGTGGTGCAGAACCAGAACATGAAGTACTTCACCAGGTACAACGCGCAGCAAGCGATTTTGCTTGACATTTTGCTCATCGTACCGGACGTGTTGACGCGCCTCGCCTCGAGCGTCGGCGGCGACGACGCCCTGCTAATGGGCGGCCCCGGGTTCGAAGCCCAGGTGTTGATGTTCAACACCGTTTTCTTGTACGTGTACCTCTCGTCCGTGGTCGGCGTGGGCGCCAGCGCGCTTGGGAAAACCGTGAAGCTGCCAATCGTGGGGGACGCCGCGGAGAACCAGACGAACATGAGATGATTTTTGGGAGACTTGTTTTTGTTCGGGGGAAAGGAATAACAAGAAAAAGGATATTCCGGTATCCGATCGGGGTTGTGGGGTTTTGTGGGAGTAAGACGCGGGGGTAGTGTGGTAATGGGATTTACGGGTAAGAGTTGTTGCACGTAACACGTGGTATCAGTAAAGATGTGGTATTAGTAAGAGACGTGGTATCCTTGTAAAGCCACGTACTGTATCATCCGTTTAGAAAGAGACACGTTTAACGTAGACACAAACATTAAAGCACAGACATTAAAGACACGTTTAACACATTAAAACCCATACCTACACCTCCACCTCTCGTTTCGCTTTCTTGTCCGCCATTCGCTTACTCGCGGCGCCCCGCGACCGGTCCCGTCCTCCCACGTCCTTTTTCGGCATAAACGAAACCGTCCCTCGCGGGTTTTTGTTCCCACCCGGGCCTTTGCTCTTCGCCCGCGCCGCGTCGTGTCGAAACGCGCTCTTGCCGATTTCCCCTTTTTTAAGACTCCGCTTGCCTCCTTCCTTGGACGGCGCCGCGACGGAAGCTTCGCCTCGTACGTCCGCCAGCACCGCGTCCCACTGTAACCCCCCGTCGCCGTACCCGTCGCTCTCGTCGCCGCTGCTCTCTTCGGTTTGTTTTTTATCGAACTCTTCGTCTTCGTCGTCGTCGAACTTGTCAAGCGCGGCGTCGTCCAAACCGCCGTTTTCGTCATCCGAAGCGGGCACGTCCTCGCTGCCGCTTTCGTGGCCGTCGTCCGAGTTGTCGCTTTCGTCTTGCACCGCGTCGTCGTCCGCGTCGTCGGCGTCGTCGTCCACTTCCGAGTCGACTTCGTCGTCCGAGCCGTGTTCGTCGTCGTCGTCGTCGTCGTCACCTTGCTCGTCACCTTGCTCGTCGCCACCCTCCATCTGTTCGTCCTCGTCCCCCCGCTGGTCCTCAAGGTCGAACATCCCGTGCGCCGCGGGCATGCGCCGGCCGACTTGTCTCGTAACCGCTTCGTTCGCCTTCTCCACGAACGCGTTCGCGGCGCTCAGCTCGGCGTCCGCGGCGTCTTCGGGCAGGTTGTGTTTCACCGCAGCCGGGCCGCGCATGTGCTCCGGGAGCTGCGGGGGAGGGGCGAAGAACGGAATGCGCCCGCGCTGCCAGTCGTACAAAATCATCTTCGCCGCGGTGTTCAGGTCTGGTTCGCCTCCTTTCAGGAGCCGCCCGGTGAGCCGGGCGACTTGTTGCAGGAAATCTTCCGGGGATTCCCAGGACTGCACTTTGTACGCTCTTCTTAAGTAATCCGGTTTCACCCTCGCGACGACATCCGGGATGTGCTCCCACGCGTCTTCCAGCAGCGACACCCTCACCACGCCTTTCAAAACCGCGTCTGTGTCTGTATCCGCGGTGTCGTGGTACACCACCCCAGGGCAGTCGATCAGGAAAATCCGTTTCGTCAGGTTGACGTACTGCCACACCTTGGTTTCGCCCGGAATGGGCGCGGTGACGCACACTTTCTTGGTGCGCAGGGCGTTGATCACGGACGATTTGCCCACGTTCGGGTACCCGATGAACCCGACGGAGACGTTCTGCTTGTCCATTCGTAACCTGGAGAACTGCCTTAACAGGGAAAGCAGCGCTCCTTTTCCGAAGGGGTTCGTCACGGAGGCGTGGAAGGCCAACGTGGGGTACTCCCTGGAAAGCGTGTGCAGCCACCGCTTCGTGACCCAGGCGGGCACGAGGTCCACCTTGTTCAGTAACAAGATGACGTGCTTGTGTCGCTTCATCGCGTCTTTCTTTAAGTGGTGCTCCAGGTGGTGACACCGCGTGCCCATCGGGTCTCGGGCGTCGAGCACCATGACGATCACGTCTGACGAATCAACAACCTTGTAAAGCTCGCCCCAAATGCGCTTGCTCTGGCCTTTCTGGAAAAGGCTGTCCTTCGCCGCATTCAGGGCGCCGTCGGTGACGGTGACTAAATCGCGATCCGCGAGCACACCGGCCGCGACCCCGTCCGCGTACGCGTCGCCTGGCACGATTATCAAGTAAGTGTCAGTCTCGTATGGGCAATCAGGGAGGCGGAACGTGGTGATTGGGAAATACGTACCGCTCGCGTGCGCCCGCGCCGTGAACGCGGCCAGGTCGTCCGTCGCGAGCTTCGGTTTCTTCTGCCGGCGGTTCGCGGAGAAGGTTTCGGTGAACGGCGAGTTTCCAAGCAAGTTCACCCTGCGTACTCGGCCTTTCTCCGGGTCCTGTAACAACGAAAGCGGCAGTTTCTTTTGCTTGATAATCACGGTGTACCCGTCCTTCGCCTTCGTGGCCATGTCCTCCCTGAATTCGTCAAGCGCCTTCTGCCCGATTACCCGCGTGTTCCCGAACCACCGGCGGTCAGGGACGATCCTGGTTGAAGGTAACTCCTTGCTTTGCAGGTCTTGTTTTAAAATCTTCCCCTTCTTATCTCGGACCGGCTTCTGCTTGTACATCATCAGCCTGCGCACGGTCGCCGCCGAACGCATGGATTGCGAGCCTTTGCCTCTGCCCACGGTGCTCATGGAGTGCCCGGTGGGTTTCTTGCTCACCGTGCCGCTCGCCCCGGCGCCACCGCCAGGGGACTTCCCTCCGGTTACCTTCTTACCCATGGTGCGTCTGTGTTCAAATGGCTCACCCACGGGCGCGGTGTGGAGTGAACGAAGGGTAGAGGGAAGGGCGGCGGCAGCAGGAAAGTCGAGATTGCGTCTTGTTAGAGTTTTTCAGCGCCGCCGCTCGTTTCCGCCGCCAGGGATTTTCCCAGATTCGTTGAGACGAATCACTTCGGTGTCCTTCCCCACTGTGTCCCCACTCACGGCCACGCCGTACGCGAAATTGCACTTCGCGTTCGTCTACGTCACGAACGAGCCGTCGCGTGGCTCGTGGTACCGCGCGTCGCCCCGGTCGTTCGTTAGTAACCCCCCACCGCGCGTCCTCGCGCCTCGGTGTCTCGGAGAAAACAACACCGATTCGATTGTTTCGCCGCGTGGGCGTTCGATTCGTTTTCAAGGGCACCGCGTGAAATCTACAAGACACAGACGCGTGAACCCAGAGGCGACACACCCCAAAGCCAAAGATGGAGTACGAAGACGAGCCCTTGACTTGCCACACTGCCCCTGGCGTGAGCTTCACCACGATGGAAGAGCTGAAGGAACACTACAAAAGCGATTGGCACCGGTACAACTTGAAACGCAAGGTCGCGGGTTTGCCCGTTGTGGGTAACGATTTGTTCCAAAGAGTGATGCAGCAAGCCAACGCGGCGGCGGCGGCGACGAAAGAAACGGGCCGGTCGCACTTAAAGCGACCAAGCCTTGACCCCAAATCCGTCGCGAAAGCCAAACGAGTTGAAACCTGGATCGAACACCACAAAGACGAAATCGAATTGGCGCAGGGCGAGGCGAGGGAGCGGGAACGGCGATGGAGGGCTGGCGAGGCGATGGATGACGAGGACGAGGACGAAGACGCGGGTGACGAGGACCACGACAAGTTCGACGAGGAAGATGGTAGCGATGACGGGTGGGAATCCATGGACGGCGACGAAGCGAGGGAGGTGCTTGCGAGGATGGACAGGATGGCCATGGATGACACGCGTGATACACGTGGTGGGGACGATCAGTCGGAAGAAAGCGACGATGACGAATCAGACGGCGACGGGATGGAGCTGGATCTCACAAACGCGCCAGTGCGGCTCGCGGAGAACGGGTACGAGTTGATTATTACTCGTGACGACGGAACCCAAAAACGAGTTGGCCCGAGGGAGTTGCGACGGTACTACAAACAGCGGCACAAACCGGACGATGACCGAGCGACGTTGCTCGCGAACGCGGCGAACAACAAAGAACGCGGATTAGTGCGACTTGGGGAAACTCGGGACGGCGAGCGCGGGTTGAAGAAGTTCGACTTGCACGGCAAGTTCGTCGGGCTGAACATTTCCATAATGGTGAAACGCGCGCAAAAAGCGAGTCGGAAGTATGAACGGAACAATCTGTTCCAGGGCAACAGCTCCATTAAAAAGTTTGACCTGAACGGCCAGAACGTGAAAATCAAGCTGCCGAAAGCGTGTCCGTATTAGGAGCGGGTTGGAGGGGAATTTTGGAGCGTAACGATGGGCAGAGTCATTCAAATTTACCGGATCGTTCCAGCGCAATCAAATTCACGCTTCCAATCTCACCCCTCCCCCCCCTTACGTTACATCAAATCCACCGCGTTTTCCTCCAAAAGCGTTTTAATCAGCCGGTACCGGATCATGATTATGTCGTTCCTCTCTAAATCCATGGTGTTCTCCGGGTCATCCGGGTCCAACATCACGTCCCCGCGGTCTTGTTTCACGAGGCAAAACACCTGTGATTGTGACACGAAAAGTGGTTAACGTCTTGTCATGGCAAACAGTGTGTGTCGGATTTGGGAAAGCCCCAACACGTACGTGCTTATCCAGGTTGGGCTCAGGCACCATGTCCCACGCCGCGTCTTGTTCTTCGATTTGCTGAAGCATGCTCCCGTACCCCTCCGGCATTTGCCCTAACACGGAACCGAAGTGCTCCTCCACCACGTTCGCGTAGTTCGTGGCGTATTCCTTTTCCAGCGTTGATAACCGCGCGAGCACGGCTGGTTCCTTCAACGTCCACACCGCGTGGTTTTCGATTTTAAACAAGCGCGTGCTGTGATTGTAAAAGGAAAAGTGTCAGTCTAGAGTCTTGAGTATGGGTGTACTGTATGGGCAAACAGTCTACGTGTTGATGTATGTAGTAATTGGATTTGGGAAACGCGCGGTACGTACCGGTAATACGCGCGCAGTAAAAACCGGACCCGGTTCAGCTCGGATTGAAACACGTGCGTCTGCAGGTCATCCGCCGCGCTTGACGGACCTGTGCTGGCGCTGGCCCGTGCGCTCGCCACAACCGACTCCCGTGAATCAACCGCAGCCACCACGCGTTGCACTAAATCAAACTCGAAGGGTAAAATCTCGGGCGCGCACTTTTCGTTCACGAACGCGCGCTTTAGCTTGGAAACGTCCGTGTCATGGACTCTGCGTTGAGAGGAAGAGAAGGTGCAGGGAGGGTGGTCAGGGTGGGGTACTGCGCGTGTGCCAAGAGACGCGCTTTCTTCGGTGGTCCCGTAGCCGTCGGGGGGGCATCGGTCAAAGAACTGTCCCCGATCGTGGTTTAATTTAATCGATCATCTGGCATCTGGGGTGCCTAACGAGAAGGCCTGCCGATGGAAAGGAAAGCGGGCGCGCGCGCGTGGCCGGCGCGAACTTGAGACGACGGAACCGGCGATGGAACACGGGAAAACGAGACGCACTGGCTCGTCCGCGGCCCGAGCTGGGACGCGAGGTCCTCCTCCTCGTCCATTTGGAACGCGCGTGTCCCGAGCACGCCCCAAGCTGTGAAAGGTGCGTACTCGATGTCGCGCGAGTTCAAACTCCTCCTGGAAGGCGCGCGGCGCTCGAGGTGTGTTTTCGGTTTCCAGACAGGGTTTGGCGGCGTTGGGTTGCGCCGGGCACAAAGACCGACGCGCGGTGATTGTGCGTGTGGTTCAATTGGACCGTGTTGTGTGACGGCTTGTGAACGACTTGACTCGACCCGACGGCGAAGCTTTCGTGAGCGGACGGGTTCGCAGCGGCGAGTCGGGCGAAGGGACCCAAGCCATTGATTGCGTCCGTGCGCGCGAATCTGGTGGGGACCGCGCATTGCCACCCGCGATGTCTCCTCCCGATCACAGCGCGCCATCGCGCGGCGACCTCGCGACCGGCACCACGATCCGCTCCCTCGCGGAGCGCAGCGCGAAACGAACGCACGAGATGTTCCGCACTTCGTACTTGGGGAACCCTTTGTTGCCGCCCACGCACGAGTCCTCGGTGAAGTTGAAAATGTCGGTCAAGCTGAGGGATGGGTACGAAAACGTCCGATCGTTCGGGGACGCCGTGGTCGGGGACGCGGCGGAGACAGTAGAACTGGGGACAGCAGGACCGGGGACATCGGGACCGAGGAGCAGTGTTCCGGGTGTTACGGAGGACACGACCATTCCCGGCCTCGACGCGGCCACGAACGATCCGTCGTCAATCACGGATCTGATCGATGCCATCGACGGCGACGCGGCGGCGCGGGACAGGACAAAGCCAAAGACGTCCAACGCGTTGGCGGTAGCGTTGAGTCCCGGCACCGTACCAGGCTCTAAACCACCAAACTCCGTGCTTACGCAGTTCAAAAAGCCGCACGAACAAAGCGCGCAGCTCATTCCGCGGCTGGCGAGTAAATGGCCGAAGCCGAAGTGGCACCAGCCCTGGAAGCTTTACAGGGTGATCTCGGGGCACATGGGCTGGGTGCGTTCGGTTACCGTGGACCCGTCGAACGAGTGGTTCGCCACCGGTTCGGCGGACCGGACGATTAAAATCTGGGACCTCGCGAGCGGACAGCTGAAGCTTACCTTAACGGGGCACATCGAACAAGTACGTGTTGCGCGTTTCCCAAATCCCGACACTGTTTCAAGCCCCGTTCGTGACGTCCACTAGTCTTTAAAGGAAGTGCACTACATACATCACAAGTGCACTGTTTTATCTCTCAGCTGGTGACTGTTTGTCCATACATCGCGATATACAGTAAGACTCAAGACTGACACTTTTTGTTACACTCGCAGGTCACCGGCATCGCGGTGAGCGACCGGCACCCGTACATGTTCTCCTGCGGGTTGGACAAACAGGTGAAGTGCTGGGACCTGGAGTACAACAAAGTCATCAGGCACTACCACGGCCATTTAAGCGGCGTGTACGCCTTGGCGCTGCACCCGGAGCTGGACGTGCTGATGACGGGCGGCAGGGACAGCGCGTGCCGGGTGTGGGACATGAGGACGAAAACGCAAGCCATGTGCCTCAGCGGCCACGACAACACCGTGGGCGCGATTGTGGCGCAGCGCGAAAACCCGCAAGTCATGACCGGGAGTTACGACAGCACGGTGAAGCTGTGGGACCTCACGGCTGGTAAGTGCGCGAACACGCTGACGCACCACAAAAAAGGCGTCCGCGCGCTGGCGCTGCACCCCACTGATTTTTCCCTACTCAGCGCGAGCGCGGATAACATCAAGAAGTTTGGCCTAACAAGCGACGCCGGCGGCAACGCGCGGTTCAAACACAACATGTTACGGAAACAGAAAACTATCGTCAACTCGTTGTCCGTCAACGAAGACGGCGTCGTGGTGTCCGGCGGGGACAACGGCAGTGTTTGGTTCTGGGACTACGAATCCGGGCACTGCTTCCAGGAACACCAATCCAAAGTGCAGCCCGGAAGCATGGAAGCGGAAGCCGGGGTCTTCGCGAGCACGTTTGACAAAACGGGCACCCGCTTGATCACCGTGGAGGCGGATAAGACGATTAAAATGTGGAAACCGGACGAGGACGCGAGCGAGGAGACGCACCCGAACATTCCCTTCGTGCCTCCGAAGGACATGAGGAGGTTCTAGGGGAGTTCTTTTGGGGGGTAGGGGGTAGACTTGTAAGACAGTGTGTCAGCTCTTTTTACCTTCTCATAATTTCGTATTTCTCGTCTTCTCCAACACGGCACCACCAGGCGCTTACGCACACCTCGGCGCGCCGTAAGGTGGTGCTCGCGGTGCCATGGGCAACGGGTCCGGCAAGCAGGCGCCGCGCGCGGGGGGGGGGTCGGTTGCTTTTGTTGGTGACTGTGAGACCAGTGCTGATGTCACCGCGATGCCACGACCGCCCGACGCGAGATCCGGCGCCGCCGCCGAGTTTGGAGCTGGCGCGTTGGAAGAATCAGAATCAGGACAACAACACTCCGGAAGCGCTTCCCCCTGTAATGCCGTTCCCGGTTTGGTGGTACACGAGAACGTGCTGACCGAGACGCAGCACGACAAGGTGTTGGCGTGGGTTCTTGAGACGCTGGAGTTGGGCCGAGACGGGAAGCTTGTTGGGAACACGTACGCCCCGGTTCCGGACAAATGGAAAGTCCGAAACCAATCCAGGGAGATGCTTCAGTTCGGCGTGTTCACGCATTCCAACCGGGTGGAGAAAAACGTGGAAGTCATGCCCATGCCTGAAGCCCTGAAAGAAGTCATCGAGTTGTTACGTGACAAAGGAGTGTATCACGGCGACGACGGAACCCCGGACAGCGTGACCGTTAACCTGTACAACCCGGGCCAGTGGATACCGCCGCACATCGACAATCCCCAATTCGAACGCCCTATCGTTACCGTATCCCTACGGTCGACGCAACCGATGACTTTAGGGCGAGGTATGCGGTGGCCGGAAGGGAAAGACCCTAGTGAAGTGTTCAAACAAAGTTCGGAGGGCTCATTAAGCGCAAAATTCGACGATTCAACTCAAAAAAGAGAAGGAGAGGAAGCGATCGTGACCTTACCCAAAAACAGCGCCGTTTCCCTTCGCGGTGCCGCCGCCGATTCGTACGAACACGCGGTGCCTCCCGTTTCGAATTTTCGAGCCTCGCTGACTTTTAGGAAACTCGGTGACCTTGAGGATCCGGAAACTGTCAAGCGAATCGCGTATGCTGAACAGCGGCGCGGTGAGTACCGCGTCGCGCGCGCGGAGTTCAACAAAAATCAAGTAAAAAAAGGGTTCGGTTTCGTCGGGCCGCTCGGCGCAGTCGGCCGGTTAGGTCCGTTACCCGAGGGCGTTTCCGAACTCGAACAAAGACAAAGGGCACGAGCGCGCGCGATTGCGGAGAAAAGCGAAAAGAAATATAAAGCAAGCGCTGGTGCTACTGGTGACGGACTTCGCGACGTCCCGGAAACGTCAAAGTCGAGGCTGAAGAAGGACGCCAAGAAAGCGGCGAAGCTCGCGGCGAAGGCGCGGAAACGGGAAGAAAATCCGACGCAACAAAACGGACAGGTAAATAAAGAAAAAGAAACCGTCCTCTCCGCGGATGGCGTCACGTCCCTGGAAAAGAGTAACCGGAAACGGACGTGTCCTGCGTGTCCGCCGGAGATGTTACCGGGTGGTAAAGGAAATATGAATGAAGACGCCGCGCCTCAGAAACCAGGAGCCATGCCTTCGGTCGAGATTGAAAACGTCCAGAAAGTATACGACGCGGTCGCGGCGCAGTGGCACGGCACGCGGTACCGCGCGTGGAGCGGGGTGGAGGATTTTGTTACCCGGTGCGTGGTGCGAGGCGCGTTGGTGGCGGATGTGGGGTGCGGTAACGGTAAAAACGCCCCGGCTGTGTTGGCGGCTGGTGCGACACGAGGTACGGCCTTGGGGCTTTCCCAAATCCGGGGACGCACTGTTTTACCTCTCAGCTGCTGACTGTTCGGCCCGATTACTCTGACTGTTTACTCACTCACATCACGAAAGACTGACACTTTGTTTTACCCATCGCAAGGAGGCGCGGAAATCGTGGGGTGTGACTTTTCAATCGGCTTGCTCGAGATTTGCGCGATCGAAAGGAACCCACCGGTGGAGGTGTTCGCGTGCGACGCGTGTACGTTGCCGTTGCGGTCGGTGTCATTCGACGCCGCTTTGTGTATCGCGGTGTTGCACCACATTAGTTCTGAACAACGACGGAAACAGTTAGCGTTTGAAACCATGCGGATCGTGAAAGTCGGCGGGTGCGCCTTGTTCTACGCCTGGGCGCTTGAACAAGAAACCGGGGGGGTCTCGGGGCACGTGTTCCAGGGACAAGACGTGCTCGTGCCGTTTCACAAGCGGGGAGGTGCGGTTGCTAAGGGGTCGACCGGGAAGGATTTGACCGGGAAGGATGCGGCTTTGAAAGGTAACGACGAAGACGAGAGTCGCGACGAGCGCAAAGTCGAGGCAGAAAAAAATAAAGACGACGACGAAACGAGCGAACGCGTGTACCAGCGGTACTGCCACGTGTACAAGGAAGGTGAGCTTCGCGGGTTGTTCGACCACATGAGCGATTGGACACGGGTGGACCGGGTTTACTACGACTGCGGGAACTGGTGCGCGGAGGTTACGAGGACGAGCTGAAATGACAATCGCAGATGTCTGTCACCTTTTTCTCGAAAACTTTTCGTCCGAAAATGTCTCCTTTAGGGTATCGCACAATCTCGGAAGCCTCGAGGCACAACAACGACGTGCGCGACGCGGACACAAAACCATCCAATCTTCCAACGCGATGGCCGGTAAGAAAGCTCGCGCGCGTGAGAAAAAGGGCGGGCGCCGCGATGCTAATGCGGCTAACGCGGGCGAAGCCTTCCCCCGCCTCCCCAACCACCTGGTCGTCACTCACATTCTGAGATCTGAGTATTTCGACGACGACGCAGATCTCGCACGGCTCCCAGCGGTGAGCCGCGCGATGCGCGACCTGGTGGCAGAAACGGGGCTGCGGTTCGAGGAGCTTGATGAAAAGCGTGCCGTGGAGCTCGGATGTGTAAGCGCGGTGCAGCGCATGCAACGGCAAGGGCGCCTGTCGCGTCAAGAACTCCTTTGCCAGGCAGCGGCGAGGAGCGGACAGCTCGCAGAGTTGAAGGTGTTGCGTGCGGACGGCTGGCCGTGGGACCAGTACACGTGCTCGGCGGCGGCTTTGGGCGGGCACCTCGAGGTGCTGCAGTGGGCACGCGCGAACGGCTGCCCGTGGAACATACGCACGTGCCATGCAGCTGCGGAGGGCGGGCATCTGAAGGTGCTACTGTGGGCGCGCAAGAACGGTTGCCCATGTGACGAGACCGAGCTGCATATCGCCGCTCTAAATGGACAAGTGGCGATGGTGCGGGCGCTGATCAAGTTGGGCGCGGACGTCAACAAGGCGACGGATAACAGATGGACGCCCAAGAACGGTTGCCCATGTGACGAGACCGAGCTGCATATCGCCGCTCTAAATGGCCAAGTGGCGATGGTGCGGGCGCTGATCAAGTTGGGCGCGGACGTCAACAAGGCAAGGGATACCGGCGCGACGCTGCTGTGCGCCGCCGCTCATCAGGGCCACGAGACGGTGCTGCGGGCGCTGATCGAGGCGGGCGCGGACGTCAACAAGGCGACGGATAACGGATGGACGCCCAAGAACGGTTGCCCATGTGACGAGACCGAGCTGCATATCGCCGCTCTAAATGGCCAAGTGGCGATGGTGCGGGCGCTGATCGAGGCGGGCGCGGACGTCAACAAGGCAGCGGATGACGGCGTGACGCCGCTGCTCATCGCCGCTCATCAGGGCCACGAGATGGTAGTGAGGGCGTTGATCGAGGCAGGCGCGGACGTCAACAAGACGTGGGATCACGGCGTGACGCCGCTGCTCATCGCCGCTGAAAAGGGCCACGAGGCGATAGTGCAGGCGCTGGTGGAGTTGGGCACGGACATCAACAAGGCGATGGATGACGGCGCGACGCCGCTGTCCATAGCCGCTCAACAGGGCCACACGGCGATTGTTACGATTCTCGATGATGCCGTATTGGTCCAGATGCTGCATTTGTCTTTGTAAATACCAGACGCCAAAACGATTTTGTATAATCTAACTCTCGATATTAAAGCTTCGCCGTCGCCCCCCCCCTGGTCGCCAACCAGTGTGGCTGGACGTTTTTTTGGAGCGAATCGGAAATAAAATAAATCTCCAAAATACTCGACGTTGATTGGCCAAAAAAAACGGAACGCCGGGTCTCAAATGACAGCACGGTTTGGCACGACGACCGCGCACAAGTGCGAGAGACACGACACGCGACGGGACACGCGACGCGTGAGGTGTTTCTTACCCGTGCCACACGCCACCGGAGTGACGGCGATACGGTCCGGGCCGGGTGATCGTTTCGTGTCGTGTTACTTAGGGGACGAGGGCGCCGAAGTGTCGTAATCTCGACGTCGATCAAAGGGGAAACACACCTCGTTTCCCTCCCGTGGGTGTTCGAGTCACGGTCCACACGCGTGTGTTGCGTGTGACCCTGCCTCGCGATGGCGACGCAAAGCGCGATGTGCACGACGATTCGGTTGACGCGTTCGTCGTTGATCGGGGTGGAGTCGCGGGACGCGCTGAGACGACCGCGTTTCGCGGCGCGTCGTGCGCTTCGCGGTGTACACCACGGCCCAAGGGCGGATGCCTCGAAAGATGCCGCCGACCTGAACGTCTCACCGTCGCCTTCCAAACGCAAACCGCGCGCCTTAAGTCGCGCGCCATACAGAAGAAACGGCGCGATTAGCGTTCCGTGGGGATCCGGGTCGGGGGAGGAGTGGGGATCGAGTGGGGACGAATCCGCGTTTGACGCCACGGTGCGGGCGATGGAGGAGGATGGACGAGTTTCGCGCGGCGAAGCGTCGACGAGTAACAAGACGTCGAGCTCAAAAGAAACCGACCAACGCGGGAAGAAAGCCACGACCTCCACGTCTCTCGACAGCAGTGATGGTGATGACACCGAGCTCGTGATGGTGTTGGAGCGAAGAGGCGAGGGGTGGGGCGAGGAGGTGTTCCCGCAAATCACGATGCGGCGGAAACCGGTCGCGGCGCGATCCGCGCAATCAGTCGCCTCCGGTTCCCGCTTAAACAAACCGAACTCCGCGCAGTCCTACCTGCAAAGCGTGTTGGCGCTTTCGTGTGACGAAGCCGCGAGTTTAGTCAGCGCGGCGGCGGCGTGGCGGGTCACGAGAGGCGGCCGCGCGCTTGTGGATCGCAAGATAATGCGCGCCGTCCAAAGCAATGCGCCGAGCGCGGTGGAGGCGTTGCTCGATTTGGGCGCGAAAAAAGAACTGGTGCCGAATTTGCTCACGCAAATGCCGCAGATCCTGGCCCTGGTGCCGAACGACGAGTGGAACGCGAACTTGCTTGAGTATATCGTGCGCACCAAGGTACCGGGGGGCGGGAAGTTTGGTCCGCTGAAACGTAAAACCCGCCTGCCGTCGCTAAAGTCGATTGAAAAAGCCGAGCTCGCGATTGCGGATCGCGTGCGGGCGGATTTCAAGCTGTCGAAGCGGCTTCTGAAAAACGAACGGATTCTGAGTGGCGAGTTGTGTTTCGAGACGGACGCAACCCACAGCGAGAGTGATTTCGAGGAAACCGACGAGTTGTTACCCTGCGAGGTGTTACGTCCGGCGGTGTGCCTCCCGGCCGGCGGCGGTTCGCACCTCCAAAGCTTGATGACGCAAAGTACGCCGTATTCGCGACGCGTGCGCCCTGGGAGCGACCCCCTGAAACCGTGGGTGGAGGACGTGCGTGACAAGCGGCAGTGCGGCCGGTTAACGCAGGCGCAGCTGTATTTGCTGGACATCGCGGGCTTCGACGCGAGTGTTAAGGAAGCGGGGAAGGGCGAGAGCAACCGAACTTGGGAGGTTTGGTTCGACGAGATGGTGGAGTATAAACAAGCGGTTGGGACGTGTGACATACCCACGAACAGACATGACGCGGGGCTAGGGGCGTGGGTAACGCGGCAACGGGTGAAGTACAGACAGGGGTTGTTGCCGGAAAAGGCGCTCGGTAGGTTGGTGAATTTGGGGGTCTCGTTCGAGGGGTACGAGCCGGACGTAACGAACGCGGGCGTGGCGAAAAACGTCGCGGCGACGCGACAAAAGGCAAAAAAGTCGAAAGCGAAAACCGCGACGAATGCGGAGGCGGGGCCGAAAGCGGAGGCGCTGGCGCTGATTGGCGGCGGGTTTGAGTTACCAGGAGTTACCCACTCACCAAAAACACGAAACCCGACGAGCTCAGACTGCAGTAGTGTGTTGAGCCTGGAAACGCAAGCCATGATTTGCGCGCTTAGGGAGTTCCAAGCCGAGGTTGGCCTTTTCGCGGAACCGCCGCTTGGGTCGGAGCTCGCGGTTTGGCTCGCCAACGTCCGCGCGCGAGGCGAGAACGTCACCGCTGAGGACGAGACCGGTGACCGCGGTGTGGGCAAACAGTCAGCAGATGACTCTTGCGATGACCCTGTCGCCGTCCTGGAGTCGGTGTCACTCAGCGCTATTCGCGTCGGCGCGATGACGATCACGGAGCGCGACGCTTTGGTGGCCGCGGGCGTGGAGCTGGAGAACTTCTCCCCGGTGTGGCTCGGGTCACTGGAGCGGTTCCAGAACCTGCGTTTGCACGTCGTGACCCTGCACGACCCGAAAGCGCACGCCATGTTCGTCAAGAACGAGCGGTCGCTCGCGAACCTCGGGCTGCTGTCGCACGCGCGGCTGATGCGCCTGCGCCACGTCGGCATGAGCGGCATCGCGGGCGCCCTGCTTTTGGACTCGTGCGAACTGACGCTAGCGGACGAGTGCTTGGGGTCTTCTGAGGAGTCAGATGCTTCCGATGATGTGCCTGTTGTTTGGTCTAATGACTCATCGCCATCGCTGCAAAATCAAGCAGACAACCAACTCTCCCTGTACGGCGGCGACGGGAGCGACTTCGGGTCGTTGTCCCGAAAAACAGTCGCGGCGTTGCCGTTGAGGGAAAACCATTTGGCTGCTGAGACCGCGCGGCTTGCGCGGAAAGAGAAAAAAGAGCTCGCCCTCAAAACTCGCGTCGGGAAACCCATGGCGCGCGCGCGCGCGCGACCGGCCGCAGTGGACGCCCCGGTGGTGGCGCGGGTGCCCACGAAAGTGTCTCGGTTGCGAAGGCGAAGTGCGGGTGGGTCCTTGGATGACCCGGCTGGTTCGAGTCAAGACGACGGCGAAGAAGACGTGATGGTGACGCGGCACGTGACCAAATCGGACGACGCCGTATCGCCTCGGCGCGAAACGCAGGTCACGAATTGATCGCGTCGTACGCCGCGCGGTGTTGATGTAGGCGCGATGACTACTTCCCCTAGCAGCAGTTGATGTAAAACAATGTATTAGTACTTTCAAATTTGTTTATCCTCAGACTCGTCCTCCCCCCAGCGCCCCCGCGATTCCCCCTTGTTGCGCGTTGTTGAACTGAGCCGCGCTTGAGAGGTTTGAAGCCCCCCCCCCGTACGAACCGCCGCCGCCGTCGGCGTACTTGCTGAACACCGGGTGCAGGTCCAACCTTGCGATAGGTAAAACAAAGTGTCAGTCTGTCGTGATGTGGCCTGAGTAATTACGGGCGGAAAATCGGCAAACAGTGTGCCTGGATTTGGGAAACGCGCGGCACGTACCGGCCTTGTCCGTTAATTTTGTGCAGCTCGTACGCCTTGGAAAGCACCCACCCGCCGACGAAGATGGACATTACGTTCATGAAATACACGCCCAGTGCGATGATCATGATCGACAGTACGCCCGACACGATCACGGTGATCGTCGCCGCTGTGCTGACGCCTACTCCGCACAACAACAGCGACGCGCACAGAATTCGGCCGCCGTCCAGGGGGTAAGCGGGCACGCAAAGGTTAAACACGAAGAGCGAAATGTTGATGATTATCGCTTCTCGGCACAAATCAGGGCCGAACTGTCCGTCGTTGATTAAGGTCACGGTTCCGCCTCCAGTTCCGCCCGTCGCCGCGGCCAGAACCCCCAGCCACGCCAGCGCCTGCGGAACGTGCGTCAGGGGCCCCGCGATTGACACTTTCAAGTCATCACCGGCGTCCCCGTCGTGGCCCACGTACGCCAAGCCTGGCACGATAAAAAGGAAAGTGTCAGTCTCTCGTAATGTAAGTATGAGGTATTGGACAGGTAACAGCTACTATGGTAACAGTATCACTAGTAAACAGTCGGGGTAATCAGGCCGATCAGGGAGGCGGAACGCGGTGATTGGGAAAGCCCCGCACCTCCTAACGGCCACAGCAAGATCTGATGCACGACACCGCCCACGTGCCAGGTCGCGAAACAGTGCCCTAGCTCGTGAATCAGCACCGTGCCGAACAACACCGGGCCGTTCAGGAGCAGCCGCATGGCGCCAACCTCGGGGTTCCCGCCGGAGAAACCGTACAGGGTGGTGATGGCCATGTATAGGGGAAACAGGATGTGCACCTTTATGGGAATCCCGAAAAGACACCCCGCGGGGAACGTGCGTTCCATGAACCCCCCCCCGGTTTGACCCGAAGAAGAAGTGGCCCGCGTGGAGGAATCATAACTCGGTTGACGTATCGGTGCGGGGGGGTCGTAGTGGGTACTACTCATGACGACCTTGAGGGACGTGCGGCAGGGTCTGGGGGCGGGTGAATCTCGAGGCGAGATTTGGCAGATGTTAACATTATTGATTAAATTTGATTTTTTCAAAAACTCACTTGCCTCACGTCGCGTTGCGAAGCACGCCGACCGACGTTAACAACGCGTCCAGCATTCGCCGCGTTTCAAATAGCATGAACCGCCTTTGTTGTTGAAGGTCTTCTCCTACGTGCAGAGACCTTTTTAATGCCCCCGCCCCCGCCCCCGCCCCCGCCCCGGACGTCGCCGATGAGGCGGTCTCATTGAAAAGCGCGTGCGCTATTGGCGCAGCCGCCGCCGCCAGCTCCGTTGCCGCCTCCGCCGCCTCACGCGGCTCCCACCGGTCCATGCCGTCCACTAAAGCTACGTGACTTCGCTCCAGCCATAGCGCGAGATTGGCGTCTGCGTCCGTGGCGTCGGAACACCACACGAAACCGTGAGACGGATTTGGAGACGACGACGCGTCTCCTCCTGAAGTATCCTGGTCGCTTGTCTCCGAATTTATAAGCCCGAACGACTCGGGCGCTACACGCAACACACGCGCCAAACGAAGCGCCCAAACGCTTCGCCCCAACCGGTTTGAGAACCTCGGGCCACTCAACACACACTCGTGTGCGCGTTGCGCGCTGGCGAGAAGCGCCAACGCGACCGCCGCGGGTCGTTCCAACGAATCAACACCGAGACGCTCTTTTGCGTCGGAAACGTTTTCTGTTGTTTGTCCCTCCTGTTTGTTGCGCTCCCCCTCAGTTCTCTCCAGGAACGACGCCGGGGCCACCGCCGCCGCCGTTTCATTGACCACCGTTTCCACGAGAAGGGGACACGAACACCCACCCACGACGAAACCCCTTTTACACCTTTCAATTTGAGTGACAAGTTGGTTGAAAGTTAGAAAGGCATTACTTTGCGGATACGAAGACACGGAGGTATCCACCGCGGTTTCGTCCCGCGGATCGGTCACCAGCGCCGGCCAAGCCATGCCCGCGTTCGCATCCGCGGTTTCGTTGGGCACATCTCCCGCGTTCGCCAAAGGAAACCCAGACGCGGCATCGGCAACAGCACGCGTGGCGAACCCCAATCCAAGTTGAGACGTGCTTTCGTTTCCGTGGTTTGTGTACGCTCGCGAAGCGTCCTGAGCGCCCCGTCGTGAAAAAGCAAAAGTCGCCCGCAGCGCTTCGCCAACCACGCGCGCTCGCGTCAGCGACCAACGCGTGTTTGGCTTGGGCAGCCGCACGATTAAATTTTGGTCGTCGACACGCATGGACATGGAATGCATGTCGTTCGGTAAACCAGCAGTCAACACGCGCGACCACGGCGGAGTGCCGCCGACGTCGTTTCCGCGACCTGTAAACATCTGAGGCGACACCCTTGGTCCCACAATTCTCCCACCTATCCCCACCAGGAACGCGTTTGAAAATCTCACGCGCAAGCACCCGCGCTCCGCGCGTATCGAAACCGCCGCCGCCGCCGTCGCGGCGAGCGTACTGAACCGAGTTTGCTTGCCTTTTTCTTTTATTTGTCTCCTGGAGCGCGCGGCGTCGTCCCTTAGAATCTCCCCTAAACGTTCCGCGATTCGCGTGACCTCGTCGATTTGCGAGGACGCGGCGCGAAGCACGAGGTCGCGGTTTGTTTCGTTTCGGTTCGGAGTCGTTTCGAGAGGTGTGTTGGTTTCATCAGGTTGTTGCTTTTCGGTGTGACGAGTTCCAAACAACGTCTCCGCGGTTCCCAGGGAGGCCTTCAACGCGTGAAGCGAGACGCGGACGTGGAACGGCGAGTTTCGTTCCAACGCTAGGGTTGGATACACCGCTTGTGGTGGGAATTTAAGTCGTGTAGAGATCCACGTGGACACCGCGAGTAACGTGACGCATCGCGAGTTTGGCGTCCACAAATCGTCTCGCCACAGCAAATCATCCGACGCCGCGTCACGCAAGGCGGTGGAAACCTGCGCCACCGATATCAACGAACCCCTTGGAAGGCGCGCGAAAATCTCCACCCGTTGTTCGTAAGGAAGAGACTCCATCGGGGACGATACGGGAACAGCCGGACCCGAGCCCCCGAAGGGGCGCCGCCGGGGTCTGGGATCTGAAAAAACAACAACGAGGATTACACTTTTAAAACCAATCAGTACGAGACCATCGACTCTCGTCATTCTCACACGCGCTCATCTCCCTCGTGATCTATTAGACCTCCATGAGCGGTGCCAGTGGAGGTCCGCCCCCCCCAATAAGACCCACCTCCACCCTGTTATTCAGAGTGTTCAACCCTGAGCTGTACGTGGGGTACAACAAGTACGTCGCCGGGATTGGAACTTTGATTTGCGGTATGGCTCTTTTCAACGTGGGGATGATGAAACACGAACGCGACTTGGAGGTGAAACGGGAACGGGAGGCGAACGAAGCGCTTCCCCCGGGGAGGTGACATCTGCACACGGGTTGGCGGTGTTCGATTCCCGGCGACGTAGCAATTAGCTTAGCTAACACCAAAGGCCTTATAGCCGCCCTTGCTAATACACACACACGTTTGATGTGTCAAGATTAGAAAAACATTTCGCAACACGTGTTATCACACATCCGCGCGCGCATGGCTCCGCCCGGGCCCTCACGTCGCGCGCTTGCGGTCGCGCTCGCGGAGGCGAATCGCGGTGTGCGACCCTCTGTGCACGCGGTGACCGCGGCACGCAGGGTTCAACGCACTACGCCGCCGCATCAGATCTGGTCACACACCAAAACGCCGCCGGTTGCGCCGTGGGTCGTGTCGGGATTCATCTCGCGGTCGTCGGGGACAAACACGGTTGCCCGTGTTGAGCTCGGATTCTCCGCGAGGGCACACCCGAAACCGTTCTCGTCGTCCACAGAAAACCCCGGTAAGGACGAAGCCACCGTGAGTTCCCACGTTACATCAACGGCAACAAGTGACGACGACGCGACCGGCACACACAAAATCGCGGACGAGTGTTTGTTACAATCGGAAACCGACGCCACCAAGGTCAACCCGCGAAAAAACCTGTACATGATGTTCACCTGCGGCGTTTGCGAAACGCGCGCGGCGAAGGGTTTTTCGCGGCAGGCGTACGAAAACGGCGTCGTGATCGTGCGGTGCCCTGGGTGTCAAAACCAGCACCTCGTCGCGGACCACGAAGGGTGGTTCGGGGACAAAGGCACGATCGAGGACTTTTTGAAACTGCGAGGTGCGCGGAGCCAGGCTTTCCCAAATCCAGACACTGTTTACACGATGCCCCTCTTGAACCGTTCGAGTGTACTACTGCCCGCAACAACCGTACATCTTTCGTGATGTTCGTAAATTGTATACGCAAACAGTCTGCTTTTGATGTGTGTAATTGAAAGACGTTAACCACTTTTCTTTCCCCCTCAAAGGCGAAGCGGTGGCGCGGGGCGTCGCGGACCTTCCTGGCGGTTTCGACGACGAAGGCACTTTGGAGATTGGGGAGACCGATTTGGCGCTGTGGATGAAACAAAACGGAATTGCCGATACCGGGACGCCCGGGGTGAGTGATGTGAAAAAGGAGTGAGTGATGGCGTGTTTGTTGTCTATGAGCATACAGTCTAACAGTCCGCTGCCGAATCGAGTTGATCGGTCCGTCGCCGAATCTACCCGTCGTCGCTGTCCGAGAAATCCCGTGACGTTAACCGCACCCGGTGCGCCTGTTGGCGCATCCACTTCGCAAACTCGGGAGTACCGCACAAAGCGTCTTGCGATAGGTAAAACAAAGCGTCAGTGTTGTGTATCGCGCCGTGTGGACAAACAGTCAGGACAGAGGTAAGACGTCCCTTCGCAGGACGAGTATGGGCAAACGTGGAAGGGGGGGTTTGGGTGAGGGGGAAACGCGTACCTAAACCCGTGTCCGTGCTCGCGGCGCCCGTGTCTTCGAACTCGGTTTGGGTCATGAAGCGCCCCCTAGACCGGGCCGCCATACCCACCGGCACGTCGTTGCGAGGCGCTGTTCGGTCCTGCACACTTTCCTTTCCTCGATTTCCTTTTCTCAATCCCACCGGCTTCCCACCGCCGCCTCGGCTTCCCAAACTCGACGCCGCCGTCCGCGCCGCCGCCAGCAATCGCGCGTCGCCCAACGCGTCGCCGTTCGCGTCTTCGTCGGAATCGTCATCCCGGCCGGGCGCACCGCCGCCGCCGCCCCACATGGCGAAAGGGGTCACCTGTTGTAACAGCCGCCACGGTTTCAGCCCTAAACCCGGGGTGCGGCCGGGGGACTTGAGACGCACGGCGCCAAGCGACCCGACGCCCGTTAGTATTGCGGGAGGCGTCTTGGGTTCCGGGTCCATCGTCGTCACCGGTGACGACTTCTTTCGTGAACCCCGCCTCCGAAGCGCGCGTGGCCGGTCACCACCGCCACGGGAGATCCAGCTCCAGCTGGGAGAGGTGTTAGGTTCGTCGTCGTCGTCGTCGTCGTCGTCGTACGAATCCCGTGGTCCGCGAGACGACGACCGCGCGCGCTCGCTCGAGTCGCGCGAACCGCCAAAGCGGAGGCTCGTCGGCGACGCTCGCGATGACGATCGGGTATTACCGTCGAGCTCGTCGTCGCTGTCGCCGTACGCACTACCCCCCACGAGCCGCTGTCGTCGGCGGTTGTTTCGAAACAAAAACACCCCCATCATGTGCCCCGCGTTTTCAACCGCGAGCGCGGTGAACGCCAGGGCGACAAAAATGCCGCCCAGGAAAACGTCCAGGGTCGAAAACTGAAAAAGAACCGCGGATAAAACGCGGAAACTGATTTTCGCGAACGCCGCGACGCCGTCGCCGACGTCCCCGGTTCTTCGGTCGATGACCCAGCTCTTCGTGGCCCAGGCCCCCGCACCGGCGCCGATTAAAATGGAAAACGTCGCCGCCAAGGCGTAGGCAAAGGAAAACACGCCGTCGGATTCGGAATCCGACGCGTTTCCCTCGGTCGACCCGCCCCCGCGTTTCGCCAACCGAAACGCCAAGGAGACCGGCGCCAGCCACAGCGAGGCGTAACACTCAAGGACTTTGTTGAGATGTTCGCTCGGTACCACGAACGCGCCTACCGCGGCGAGGACACCGCCCACCGCTCGCGTGGTTCTGCCACCTGGAACCGCGCGCGTGACCCGCGTTAGCAACACCAGCCCCAGCGCCACCACGCCCAGTAACATCCCGGTTACGTAATACGCCGCGGCGAGCTCAGACAGGAAGGGCGCGAGCATGAGTAACAGAAAACCCGCGGCGAAGCGTAGCTGCCGAAAGCTCACATCGGCGCTTGATGATGTTACCGTAAGGGTGGTTTTGATTTCGGAATTCGGCGCGTCGCCGTCGCCGTTTTGTTTTCGTTCGCCGCCGCACGCGACCTGCGATTGTAACGAAAAGTGTCAGTCGCGTGTATCGCGTGTATTGGACGATGGCCTGGTCAACAGTCACCCGTAATCGGTCGTCTAATAGTACGGGCGTCCGGTAACACGTCCAGGACGCAGGACGAATACGTCGCGCCGTGTGGACAACAGTCACCAGCGTTAGAGGTAAAACAGTGCGTTGAAAGGGTTTTTTCATTGCCAAGTTGACGCCGTTGAAAGGGCTGACCCCTTTGGATTTGGGAAAGACAAGAAAGACGTACGTAGATTTTGACGTCTGCGAACGGCGCGAACTTTGCGGTCAACGCGGGAAGCTTTTGTTTGTCGTGGTCTTCCCTGAGTTTTGACCCCGTGCGTAGGCCCTTCAAAGTGTCACGTAACGTGGGCCATCCCGGCCCTTTCCGAGTGCGTACTTTGTCGCCGCTTCCGTGGAACCGCAGCTCGCACTCGTTCGACACAAAACCGGCTTGATCGAAAACTTCAAGACTCAGGTGGTGGAACGCTTTGTGCGGGTGACGCCAGCGACTGTGGCCGGAGAGGTGGATTACTTGTCTTTCGGTTTCGCCATTCGCGCCATGACCACCACCTGTCTTTACCACCAAATCAGTGGAGTTCAAGCCGTGGCCACACACTGAAAGGGGGACGGGGTACGGCGACTCGTTGTAAATCGCGTTTTGTTTGTGCACCACGACGTTCTCGGGGTGCGCGTCCGCTGCGGTGGCAACCAAGGCGCACGCAAGCACCAGGACTACCACCGCGTTCGCAGCAGTCGCACACGCGGCACCGCGGGGGGGGGGGCGACCAAAGGGGCGCATGGCCGTGGGGGGGGGCACCACCGCGATGAGATCTGGCAGAGGGGAACAGCTCCTCGGCGAGATTATGAAAAACGTTTTTCAGCGGCGCTTCGGTGCCGAAAATTTTCTCACCATCCACCATCCAGCTTCCGGCACCAGCATCCAGCGAGGTCCCCTTATCAACCCTTGCTTTCGGACCAATCCCGTCTCTCGACGTGCGAGCTTTGCGGCTTGCTTTCCTGTGGCCAGAACGCCACTGCCCGACCTCCCTTCGACACTCCTCCCCTCACGTCACGGGTGCGTCCCATCCCACGTACGCGTATTTCTCACATCCACGCCGTCCACGCGACCGATCGCCCCGAACTCCGTCGCCAGTACCTCTCCGCCTTGTCACGTGGCTGACCAAGTGCCTCATCCATCCCGTCCCAATCGTCGTCTCGCCGCGCCTCATTTTCAGCAAAGCTCGCGAAGGGAAGATCGCCGCAGTGTCCCGCGACTGAGAGTCGTCCGTCATGGCCGCGATGCTGTCCTCCAACTTCGCGTTCGCGTTCGGGTCGCGTGTTTTGAAGAAGAAGAGCACCACCAACTCTGGCGCAAAGAAACGAGTGCCCGTCACCCGAGTCGTCGCGAGCAAAGCATTTAACGAAGATGGCTTTTCGGTCGGCGCGATCGCGAAATCGCTCGGCGTCGCGGCGTCGCTCGCGTCGACCCTCCCCGCGGTGGCGGATGAAATCGAACTCCAGGCGGCGGCAGAATCCGCGGTAGAGCTCACTACAGGTGCTGCGGAAGCCACCGCCTCCGCCGCGGATGCGGCACCCGCCGCGGCCGCCGATGCCACCGCCGCCGCCGACGCCGTCGCCGCCTCCGCCGCGGACGCCGCCGCCGCCTCCGCCGCGGCCGCCGCCGC
>Ga0302136_1000028_pt1 | contig 83247 bp, 73 predicted proteins | sample CBN3_20m_MG_FD_203116 | JGI IMG/M metagenome (GOLD analysis project Ga0302136, IMG submission 203116) | Marine microbial communities from Western Arctic Ocean, Canada - CBN3_20m | ecosystem: Environmental > Aquatic > Marine > Oceanic | place: Canada: Western Arctic Ocean | collected 2017-09-15
AAAACCGACTTGGCCAGATCGATGCCGACTGTGCTAACCTCGCCCACGGACGCCTCCTGCAGTGGTGTTTCAACACCTCCACTTTGGCACATCGATGCCGTCAGGGGGCGTCCACCCCAACGCTTTTTGACACTGACACTCCATTTTCCCAGCGGACAAGTGCCTTAGCCATGGAAGACACGTCGTTGCATTAATATCGATCAACCGGCCCTCGGCTGGCGCGATCGTCGGCTTTCGCGATCGATCCCGATGGCGGCACGGCGTCACCCGATCGCCGGGCCAAAAGCATGCACGACCCTTGGCGGTGGCGCATGCGTCCGCTAGGAGGGCCGGTCTATGGACCGTATCCTCATTCGCGGCGGCAACCGGCTGTCGGGCCGCCTGAAAATCTCGGGCGCGAAGAACGCCGCGCTCACCCTGATGCCCTGCGCGATCCTGACCGACGAGCCGGTGACGCTGCGCAACCTGCCGCGCCTCGCCGATGTCGACGGCTTCGGCCATCTGCTCAACCAGATCGGCGCTTCGACGCGGGTCGAGGGCACGCGGCCCGAGGATTTCGGCCGGGTCATGACGATCCGTGCGGGCCAGCTCTTCTCGACCGAGGCGCCATACGACATCGTGCGCAAGATGCGCGCGTCGATCCTGGTGCTCGGCCCCATTTTGGCGCGTGCGGGCGAGGCGCGGGTGTCGCTGCCCGGCGGCTGCGCGATCGGCAACCGCCCGATCGATCTTCACCTGAAGGCGCTCGAAGCGATCGGCGCCGAGATCGAACTGACCGCCGGTTACGTCAAGGCCAGCGCGCCGGGCGGGCGCCTGTCGGGCGGGCGCTATACCTTCCCGGTGGTGTCGGTCGGCGCGACCGAGAATGCGCTGATGGCCGCGGTCACTGCCAAGGGCACGACCGTGCTGGGCAATGCCGCGCGCGAGCCCGAGATCGTCGACCTGTGCCGCCTGCTGATCGCGATGGGCGCGCGGATCGACGGCGTGGGTACCGAAACGCTGACCATCGAGGGTGTCGATCGGCTGCACGGCGCCACCTATTCGGTGATGCCCGACCGGATCGAGGCGGGCTCCTATGCCTGTGCCGCCGCGATCACCGGTGGCGATCTGGAACTGGTCGGCGCCTGTGCCGAGGATATGCGCGCGACGCTTGCCGCGCTGACCCAGGCTGGCGTGACGGTAGAGGAGAGCCGCGACTCGATCCGCGTCACCGCCCATGGTCCGCTGCAGCCGCTGAACCTGTCGACCGCGCCCTTCCCAGGCTTCGCGACCGACATGCAGGCGCAGTTCATGGCGATGCTGTGCAAGGCCGAGGGCACCAGCACGCTGACCGAGACGATCTTCGAGAACCGCTACATGCACGTGCCCGAGTTGGCGCGGATGGGTGCGGACATTCAGGTCCATGGCCGGACCGCGATGGTCAAGGGCGTGGAGAAGCTGACCGGCGCGCCGGTAATGGCGACCGACCTGCGCGCCTCGATGAGCCTGATCCTGGCGGGTCTCGCCGCCGAGGGCGAGACGTCGGTGAGCCGCGTCTATCACCTCGACCGCGGTTATGAGCGGCTGGAGGAAAAGCTGTCGGCGGTAGGTGCCGATATCGAGCGCGTCGGGGACTAAACCCATTTCCTCCCCTGTAAGGGGAGGTGGCAGCGCATAGCGCTGACGGAGGGGTGTCCCGCTATCGAGAGCGCGACACCCCTCCACCATCCTTCGGATGGTCCCCCTCCCCTTGCAGGGGAGGAATAGAGTTCCCTACGTCACCAACCGCCGCAGCGTCTCCACCCGGTCGGCCTCGGCCGCCGGCTTGTCGGTGCGGATGCGCGCGATGCGGGGGAAGCGCATCGCGACCCCGGATTTGTGTCGCTTCGATTCGTGAATCGAATCGAACGCGATCTCCAGCACCAGTGTCTTTTCCACCTCGCGCACCGGTCCGAAGCGCTGGACGGTATGCGCCCGCACGAAACGGTCGAGTTGCCGCAACTCTTCGTCGGTGATCCCGGAATACGCCTTGCCGACGGGGAGTAACTCGCCATCCTCGGTCCAGCAGCCGAAGGTATAATCGCTATAATAGCTCGACCGCCGGCCATTGCCGCGCTGTGCATACATCATCACGCAATCGGCGGTCAGCGGATCGCGCTTCCATTTGTACCACAGGCCGACGCGCCGCCCGCCGCTATAGGGCGAATCGCGGCGCTTGAGCATCATCCCCTCGATCGCGGCATCACGCGCGGTGGCGCGCAGGGCTTCCAGCGCAGTGAAATCGTCTGCCTCGATCACCGCGCTGACGTCGAAGCGATCGGGGTCGAGCCGGGTGGCGAACGCCTCCAGCCGCTGGCGCCGCTCCGTCCAGGGGAGGGCGCGGACATCCTCGGTCCCGTCGACGAGAATGTCGTAGAGCCGGACGAAGGCGGGATAGTCGGCCAGCATCCTGGCCGACACCGTCTTGCGCCCCAGCCTTTGTTGCAACGCGTTGAAGCTGGCGGCACCCCCGCCATCCTCCAGCGTACCGCCCTGATGCTCGCCCTTGACCAGCAATTCACCATCGACCGCCCCGATTGCGTCGAAGGCGCTGGCGACATCGGGAAAGGCGTGGGTCACGTCGTCGCCGGTGCGGCTGTAGAGCCGGGTCTGTCCGGCGACATGGACGATCTGCACCCGGATGCCGTCCCATTTCCATTCGGCGGCATAGTCGGTCAGGTCGACCCGCAAATCCTCCAGCGGATGGGCAAGCATGAAGGGGCGGAAGACCGGTACATCGGCGGGCGTCGGCTGCGCGCCCGCGCCCTCACCCCAGGCGAAAAGTTCGGCATAGGGTGGGGTGAGGCCGTGCCAGACTTCCTCCACCGCCTCCACATCCAGCCCGAAAGCTTGCGCGAAAGCGGTCTTGGCGAGCCGCGCCGACAGGCCGATGCGCAAGCCGCCGGTGGCCATCTTGAGCAGCGCGAACCGCTCCTCCGCCGTCATCCGGTCGAGCATATCGGCCAGAACGGCGGGCGCGTCGGAGCGGGAGAGGTGGCGCAACCGCTCCACCACCGCGCTGACCGACAGCGGTTCGGAATCAAGGGGACGGTTGGGGGCGGGCCAGAGCAGCGCGACCGTCTCCGCCGTGTCGCCGACATAATCGCGGCTCATGCGGAATAGCACGGGATCGACCTGCTGTTCGATCAACGCGCGAATCAGCGCAGGCTTGACGCCGGGCAAGTCGAGATCGCCCGTCAACGCCGCCATCGCCCAACCCCGGTCGGGATCGGGCGTGGCGGCGAGATAGTCCGCGACCAGCTTCAGCTTGGCGTTGCGCGACCGCGTGTAGATCAACGCGTCGAGCAGCGCGGCAAAGTCGCGCATCGGCGGATCAGTCGATCGCGTTCTTCACCGACTTGCCCGCGACCAGCCCGAGCACGAGGAAGATCACGAACAGCGCGATCGCGATGAAAAACAGGATCTTGGCGATGCCGACGAACGCACCGCCGATCCCGCCGAAACCGAGCGCGCCGAGAATAAGGCCGACGACGAGAAATGTGATGGCGAGCTTGAGCATGGGGCAATCCTCCTGACCTGATAAGGGCTTAACCGGCGGGGAGGGTCGGTGTTCCGATGGCCGGCCCGTGCGGACCAGAGTCTCTCTTGTCGATCGTCGGCGCGCTGCGGTACAAGGGGCGCGGTCTGACAGGGCAGGGTTGCATGACACCGACACGCCACGATCATCGCGTCATGCCGGCTCCCCGGCATCTTCTTCTCTGGGGCGTGTTGGCGCTGCTCCTGACGGCGCCGCTGATCGCCATGCAGTTCACTGACGAAGTCCGCTGGACGCCCTATGACTTCGCGGCCGGCGCCCTGCTTCTCGGCGGGCTCGGCCTCTCTGTCGAACTGGTATTGCGTTGGTTCCGCCGGCCCCGTCAGCGCCTGTTGGCCATCGGCGCGGCGCTCTCGGTCGTGACGCTGATCTGGCTGGACGGCGCGGTCGGGATTTTTTGACCCGGTAGCTGTCCGTTCGGCCGATGGCGCTCTGACACAAAAAAGGCCCCGGCTTCCGCTCGGGGCCTTTTTTATGGGCGTGGTTCGGCGATTAGCCCTTGCGACCAGCCTCGAACAGGAACCAGGCGCGCTCTTCAGCCTGGTCGGTCCATTCGTCGACGATGCCGCTGGTGGCATTGTCCTTGGCCTCTTCGGCGGCGTCCTTGACGGTGCGGAAGCGTTCGACGAGCTTCAGATTGTCGTCGCGCAACTCGACCAGCATGTCGGCGGCTGGCACGAATTCGCGGTCATTGTCGACGATGGTCTGGCGGCGGGCGATGTCGCCGATCGAGCGCAGCGTGACATTGCCGGTCTTGCGCACGCGCTCGGCGATCGCGTCGGTCACGCCCAGGATCTGCGTCGCCTGATCGTCGAGCATCAGGTGATAGTCGCGGAAATGGGGGCCCGAGACGTGCCAGTGGAAATTCTTGGTCTTCAGGTACAGCGCATAGCAATCGGCCAGCGCGCCGTTGAGCGCGTCGGCGACGCTGGCGGTCGCGTTGCGGTTCAGATCGGTCGGCGTATCGAGCGCCGGATTGATATCGGACATGGACTTGGCTCCCGCTGTCTGGATCGTTGCGTGAACGAACCGATGGCCCAATTGCTCCCGCAAATCCATGCGCAAAAGCCTTGGCAGAGTGATCGATAGCCTAGATCAAGCCCTTTGCCGCCAAGGCGATGATGAGGCCGGCCAGCAGCATCACCACGCCCGCCCCCGTCCGGATCAGCCGTAGCGGCAGACGCCGCCATGCCCGCTCACCCAGCAGGATGGCGGGCAGGGTCGCGCCCGCCGTCCCGATCACCGCGCCGGGCAGCGCAGCCCAAGGCAAAGGCGACCTAGCGGCGGCCACTGCGATGACGAAAGCGGGCGAATCGACGAGCATCAGCACGGCGCCGCCCAGCAGCGCGGTGCCCATCGCCCCCAACTGGGGTAACCCATAAGGCGAACCGCGCTGGGGAAGCCGCCCGAGCATGCCGATGCCGGCGCCCGCAATCGCCAGTCCGAGCAACAGCGTCCGTCCCTCCGGCGTCAGGCCGGGGCCGAGCACCGTGCCGAGCTGGACCGCCAAGGCCGCGATCGCCAATTGGGCGATGACGATGCCCAGGATCACCGCACCCGGCCGGCCGGTTTGATCGACCGTCTGGGCGGCGAGGACCGCCAATCGCCCGCCCGCATGTGCGAACAGCGTGACGACCAGGGCAGTCATCAGCGCATCCATTCAGCCCGCCAGTCGCAGCGAACAGGCCGTGGCGAAGCGGTCGGCGGCCTCATAATCCTGTCGCTCGCTCGCCACCGCATCGGTCAGCATGGCGAGCCAGCCATGAACTGGTGGCATGCCCTGACCCCGTGCCAGCGCCCGCTCGATGAAATGGGTGACGGTGACGGCGGGGGTCAGGCCATGGGCATGGGCGATCCGGCGAATCGTCTCCACCTCCCCCGCCAGGTCGGTGGCGGCGGCATAGGGAACGCTCACGTCCAGCGCGGCGATTCGCGCCCAGAGCTCGGCCCGAATGTCGGACGCCGATTCGCGTCCCCCTCCCGATTCGCTTGCACCCATTGGCTTCGTCCCATGGCGTTCCCGTTCGGCCTTCATGCCGGACGCCCCGCTCTGCGCGGGGGTGTAACGCTACGCTCTTCCGCGTAAAGAGCGGCTTAAATGGGGCGTCATACTTGACTCGCGCGCGCCATTGGGCCATGCGCGGCCCTTATATAGCGGCGGCTCCGGCTGCCGCTTTCGCTTTTTCACGCATACAGGAACCAGGTCATGGCCAAGCCGACCACCGTCAAGATCAAGCTCGTCAGCTCGGCTGATACCGGCTTCTTTTACGTCACCAAGAAGAACCCGCGCACCAAGACCGAGAAGCTGAGCTTCAACAAGTACGACCCGGTCGTGCGCAAGCATGTCGAATTCAAGGAAGCCAAGATCAAGTAATTGCGGGCGGCGACCTTCGGGTCGCCCCGTAAAGGCTTGAAGGCGTGAAGCCGCCGTCCCCATGGACGCGCGGCTTTTTGTCGTTGGGACGAACTTAGGCCGCCGCCGGATAAAGCGTGCGAATCAGCCAGTCGTGGAACAGCTTCACCGACTTCTGCTGGAGTGCGCGCGGGCGGCAGACGAACCAGTGGCTGTACGGGCTGTCCACCTCGATATCGAACAGGCGGACCAGACGCGGGTCCTGCGCATGTTCGAAATGGCTGGCATGCATGAAGGCGACGCCCAGCCCCTGCGCGGCGGCCTCCAGCATCAGGCCACCCGAGTCGAAAAAGTCGATCGCCTTGGGCTTGATGTTGGTCAGCCCCGCCGCCTGGCACCAGGCGGTGAAGGCATCGGGCATTTCGCGGTGCAGCAGCGCAGTCATGCCGTTCATCTGTTCGGGGCGGAGTAGGGGATGGGGGCCCTCGATCAGCCGCTTCGAGCCGATGACATAGACTTTGTTGAAATCCAGCCGCTTGGCATAGAGCGAGGGGTCGATGTCGCGGCCCAGCGCAATGACCGCGTCCAGCCCTTCGCCCAGCCGCGCGATGCCATGCCCGGCGGTATCGATGTCGAGATGCAGTTCGGGATGCGCCGCACGCAGCAGCCCCATATGCGGGAACAGTCGCTGCGCCGCATAGAGTGGCAGCACGCCGAGCCGCAGCCGCAACACCTCCTGCCCGCTGGTCATCGCCTCTACCGCATCGGACAATTGGTCGAGCAGCGGCGCGATCTGTTCCATCAGCGTCTGGCCGTCCTCATTGGGCACCATCGCCTGATGGCGCCGGGCGAACAGCGGCTTGCCGACGAAACGCTCCAGCGTCTGCACCCGCCGGCTGAGGGCGGGCGCGGACAGCGCCAGTTCCTCGGCGGCCGCCTTGATGGAGCCCAGGCGCACCACCTGGACGAAGGCTTCGATCGCACCCAAAGGGGGGAGCCTGCGCATCTCACACCTGTCGTTTGATACCCTCTGGGCCAGAGGATTGCATAAAGTGCAATCATAGCCAAGCTTTTCGCACTTGCAACATAGCGTGCTGCGACGCAAAAGGAACGGGCCTTTCAGGCATCCTCTCCTAAAAACTTTTACGGGCTGGTCGTTTCGATCGGCCCTTTTTTTTGTCTCCATTCGGCGGTCCGCCCTTTCACGGGCAGGAACCCGCCCCCAAGTCCCGCGCTTTCGTGTTTCAGATACTGGGCAAGGGACGATCATGGCCGACAGCGACGCGCCGACCCGCAAGATACAGGTGGCGAACAGCCGCCCCGAGGATTCCGGGCGCGGCCTGGCCCATCTTCCGCGCACGCTGATGGCGGCACTGGGCATTACCGAGGGCGATGTCGTCGAGATCGTCGGCAAACAGGCGACCCCGGCGCGCGCCGTCGCGCCCTATCCGGAAGATGAAGGCCTCGACCTGCTGCGTATCGACGGGTTGCAGCGGGCCAATGCCGGGGTCGGCTCGGGCGATTTCGTCGAGGTGCGGCGCGTCGAATCGAAACCTGCGACTCGCGTGGTGTTCGCACCCGCCCAGCAGAATCTGCGGCTCCAAGGTTCGGCGCAGGCGTTGAAGCGGACCTTCTTCAATCGTCCGCTCTGTCAGGGCGACGTGGTGGCGACCGCCGGGCAACAGCGCGTCACCAACATGCCGCCGGGCGTCGCGCAGTTCATGAACGCGCCGGCCTATGCATTGCAGGAAATCCGCCTCGCGGTCGTGGCGGCCAGCCCCAAGGGTGTGGTCCATATCGATGAAAATACCGAGGTCGAGTTGCGCCCCGAATATGAGGAACCGCGCGAAGCCCGGCGCGCCGATGTCACCTATGACGATATCGGCGGCATGGCCTCGACCATCGACCAGTTGCGCGAGATGGTCGAACTGCCGCTGCGTTATCCCGAATTGTTCGAGCGGCTGGGCGTCGAGCCGCCCAAGGGCGTGCTGCTCCATGGCCCGCCCGGTACGGGCAAGACGCGGCTCGCCCGTGCTGTGGCCAACGAGTCGGATGCGCAATTCTTCCTGATCAACGGGCCGGAGATCATGGGCTCGGCCTATGGCGAGTCCGAACAGCGCCTGCGCGAGATCTTCGAGGAGGCGACCAAGTCCGCCCCCTCGATCGTCTTCATCGACGAGATCGACTCGATCGCCCCAAAACGCGACCGGGTGCAGGGCGAAGCGGAAAAGCGCTTGGTCGCGCAGCTCCTCACCCTGATGGACGGGCTGGAAGCGCGCGCGAATCTCGTCATCATCGCCGCCACCAACCGCCCCGAGGCGATCGACGAGGCGCTGCGGCGGCCGGGCCGGTTCGACCGCGAAATCGTGGTCGGCGTCCCCGACGAGCGCGGGCGGCGTGAGATTCTGGGCATTCATACACGTGGTATGCCTTTGGGAGACAAGGTCGATCTGGCCGAGCTGGCGCGGACGACCTTCGGTTTCGTCGGCGCCGATCTGGCCGCGCTGACCCGTGAGGCGGCGATCGAGGCGGTGCGGCGGATCATGCCGCGCCTCAATCTGGAAGAGCGGACGATCCCCGCTGAAGTGCTCGACACGCTGTCGGTGACGCGCGAGGACTTCATGGAGGCGTTGAAGCGCGTCCAGCCCTCGGCGATGCGCGAGGTGATGGTGCAGGCGCCGACCGTTCGCTGGGAGGATGTCGGCGGGCTCGACACCGCGCAGATGAAGCTGAAGGAAGGCGTCGAACTGCCGCTCAAGGACCCGGATGCCTTCCGGCGCCTAGGCATTCGGCCGGCCAAGGGTTTCCTGCTCTATGGCCCGCCCGGCACCGGCAAGACGCTACTCGCCAAGGCGGTCGCGCGCGAGGCGGAGGCGAATTTCATCGCCACCAAGTCGAGTGACCTGCTCTCCAAATGGTATGGCGAGAGCGAGCAGCAGATCACCCGGCTGTTCCAGCGGGCGCGGCAGGTGGCGCCGACGGTGATCTTCATCGACGAACTCGATTCGCTGGTGCCCGCGCGCGGTGGCGGGCTGGGCGAGCCGCAGGTGATCGAGCGGGTGGTCAACACCATCCTCGCCGAGATGGATGGGTTGGAGGAGCTTCAGTCGGTCGTCGTCATCGGCGCGACCAACCGGCCCAATCTGGTCGACCCCGCACTGCTCCGGCCGGGGCGGTTCGACGAGCTCATCTATGTCGGCGTGCCCGACAAGGCGGGGCGTCGGCGAATCTTGGGCATCCACACCGCCAAGATGCCGCTCGCGGCGGATGTCGATCTGGACGATGTGGCGGCACGCACCGACCGCTTCACCGGCGCGGATCTGGGCGATGTGGTGCGCCGCGCGGGCCTGATCGCGCTGCGCCGCTCGATCGGGGCGAGCGAGGTCGATATGGCGGCGTTCGACGAAGCGCTGACCGAGGCGCGGGCGAGCGTCACCCCGGAGATGGAGCGCGATTACGAACAGATCGCGGCCAAGCTGAAGCAGGAAGCGGCGGCGATCCAGCCGATCGGCTTCATCGCACCGGGGATGCTGACGCCGCGCGGCGACAAGCAGCCGTAACGCCCGATCCGTCGCCCTGGGGACTCTCGGGCCTTTCTCGATCGGCAGGCCGCCGGTGGGGAAAGGCCCCCATCTTCACGGGAAGGCTTACGCTTTCCACCGATAACTGCGCCCGACCGCCGCTACCGCGACCTCATACGCGGAATACCAATCCGCCCGGCCCTGGTTGCGGATCGCGGCATGGTCCGGATGCGCGCGCCAGGCCAGCGCGCTCGCCTCGTCGGCCCACCAACTGACGGTGATCCCCAACCCGTCCGCGCCGCGCGCACTGTCGACGCCGCAATAGCCCGGTTGCCGCGCAGCGAGGGCCGCCATCGTCTCGGCCGCCCCGGCATAGCCCGCCGGATCGCTATCTGTCCGTTGCGACACGAAAATTACCGCAATCTGCCCCGTTCGATCCATTATCCGCCCCCTTGCACCTGTCCGCTTTGCGACGGAATGCACCCCTTGCGCGCAACCCAATAGCTTGAAAGTCGTTCGGCACCTGTGCGACGAGGGGGTTTCCCTCGCGCGTCCTCCTCGCGGGGATCACGAACGACAGGAACTCGATGCCCAGCTCGACCACCGCCGCGCGCAAGTCCCGCACCGACGCCACGGGTTATCCATCGCCCGGCCAGATGTTCTTTCAGCAGTTCCTGAAGCATCCGGTGATGGTCGGCTCGATCATTCCGTCGTCGGGCAAGCTGATCCGCAAGATGCTCGCGCCCGTCGATTGGGCCAACACCAAGCTGTTCGTCGAATATGGCCCGGGCGTCGGCACCTTCTGCAGGCCGATCCTGGAGCGGATGGCGCCCGACGCGATGCTGATCGCGATCGATACCAATGCCGATTTCTGCGATTATCTGCGCCACACCATCATCGATTCGCGCTTCAAGGCGGTGAACGGATCGGCGGCGGACGTGCAGAAGATCGTGCGCGACCATGGCTTCGACCATGCCGACTATGTCCTGTCGGGTCTTCCTTTCTCGACCCTGCCGCCCGGCGTCGGCCCGGCGATCGCGCAAGGCACGCATGCCGTGCTGCGCCCCGGTGGCGCCTTCCTGGTCTATCAGTTCAGCCCCAAGGTGAAGGACTTCCTGGTTCCGCACTGGGACAATATTGATCATGACATGGAATGGTGGAACGTGCCGCCGGCGCAGCTTTACTGGGCCTGGAAGGACTGAAACAATCCTCCCCGTGCCGGGGAGGATCAATCGCCGTCGGGCGACTCGATCCCGAAATTGAGTCCCCGCGACACCGACGGATCGATCACCGCGATCAGCAGATAGGCCGCGAACTGGCGCAGCCGCTGGAACCAGCCGGTATGGCGCTTATACCATTCCGGCGTGATCGCCTCCGACCGCGCAACCTCGCCATCGATATAGGCGCGGACATGCGCGGCGAAGGCGATATCCTTGATCCGGAGCATCAGCTCCAGATTCACGAACAGGCTGCGCATATCGAAATTGGCCGAGCCGACATGCACCGCATCGTCGATCACATATAATTTCGTGTGCAGCTTGGTCAGCTGATATTCGAAGATGCGTACCCCCTTGCGCAGCAACCCGGCATAGGTGAAGCGCGCCGCCGCGATCGTTGCCTCATTGTCGGATTTGCCGGCGGTCACGATCCGCACCTCGGCGTCGCGGCGTCCGGCGCGATCCAGCCGGCGCAGCATGGTGGGGCTGGGGGTGAAATAGGCGGCGATCACGTCGATCCGCCGCCCGCGTCGCATATCGTCGCGCACCGTGCGAGCCCACGGCGATAGCCGCCGCGTCGGCCCGCCGATCAGCCAGCGCAGCCGTCCCGTCGACTCGCTCCAATGCGCCAGCGCGCGGTTCAGGTCGCGCAGCCGACCCTTGGGATTTTCCGTCCAGGCGAACAGCGCATCGAAATAGCCCGCCATACGCGCCGCCGCCGGTCCTTCGAGCAGCAGCCCCAGGTCGCGCCAGCTCTGATCGGCGGGGGTGCCGAAATAATCATCCTCGATATTGAAACCGCCGATGATGATCCGGGGATCGCGCCCGGCATCGGCGAGTGCCAGCTTCTGGTGATTGCGCAGGAGGTAGCGGCGACCGAACCGCGGCTCGAACCGGGACAGCCGCGCCCCCGCCTCGACCAGCGGGCGAAAGAATTCCTCGTCCGCGCCCGCGCCGAAGCCGTCGACGATCACCGTTACCGCCACCCCGCGCCGGGTGGCGGCGATCATCGCGTCGCGCACCCGCCGCCCGGTCGCATCGTCGGCATAGATATAATAGAGGATGCGCAGGCTCTCCCGCGCCCCCCCGATCAGCGCCAGCAACGCCTCCAGCCGTCGCGGTCCCGTGTCGAGCAGGGTTAGCCGATGCCCGTCCACCTGGAATAGGGGTTGTTCGGGAGGCGAGGGGGCGGAAATGATGCGGGTTCTCCGGCGAATGATTCTGTCGAAAACGTAACGGTCGAGGTGACAGGCGCGTTGCACCGGCCATGGCTTTTGACTTGGGGCGGCTTTGCTGCTAGGCGGCCTGCTTTCATCCCAGCATTATTTGCGAAGGACACACGCATGGCGCGCGTCACCGTCGAGGATTGCGTCGACAAGGTTCCCAACCGTTTCGATCTGGTGCTGTTCGCGGCGCAGCGGGCCCGTCAGATTTCGGGCGGCGCGGATCTGACCGTCGATCGCGATCGCGATAAAAATCCGGTCGTCGCTCTGCGCGAGATCGCCGAGGAAACCGTTCGTCCGACTCATCTGGAAGAAGCTGTCGTCAACAGCCTGCAGCGCGTCCAGATCGACGACGAGGACGAGGCGGACGATGTCGGCAGCCTGCAGGCCTCTGCCGAGGCGCTGCGTCTGACTGCCGCTGCCCCGCCGCGCAACCAGAATCTGGGTGCCGATTACGACGGCTGATCCGCCGTTCCGGTAACAGGATATGAAAAGGGCCGGTGCGAACGCTCGCACCGGCCCTTTTGCTATGCGGCGGACTCGCGGTCAGTAACCCCAGCCTCCGCCATGCCAATAATCCCAGCGTGCGGCATGTCGCTCATGCCGGGCAAAGCGGGCGTCGCGTCGTGCCTCGGCCCGCCGAACCGCGGCGGCATGGGCATAGGCGTCGGCGGCGCGGTAATCGCCATAATAGGCCGCGGTATCGGCGGCGCGCTGGTCGCGTCCGGCCTGATAGGCGTGGATTTCGGCTCCGCGCCCGGCGCGATGCGCCATGTAATCGTCATAGCGCCAGTCCTGCGCCTCGGCCGCCGTTGCCGCCACCATCGCCCCGCCGGCCAGGGCGAGCATTATGCCTGTCTTCAGCGTCTTCATGACCCATATTCCAATGCAATCTGGCTCCCGGTGACCAGGAAGCTGCGCGTTCTCGTCTGAACCGTCGGTGGCTGGCATGTTCATCGCGCAGGCAGCTTGGCCTTGGCGGAGGAAGGTCATCGGCCCATCCTCCGGTCTTGACGGGCGCTTAACCAATCTCGGGCAAGCTGAGGGTATGGAAATGCGCAAAATCTGCAGCGGGTGCCGGGACGGTATCGATTTCGACATCCCGTTTGCGATGGCGTTCCAGCCGATCGTCGATACCCGGACCGGTCGGCCCTTTGCCTATGAGGCGCTGGTCCGGGGGGCCGACGGCTCGGGCGCGTTCGGCGTTCTGTCGCGCGTGACCGACGAAAACCGCTACTCCTTCGATCAGGCGTGCCGGGTCAAGGCGATCGAAAGTGCCATGGCGGCCGGGCTGATGGAATCGGATGCGCGGCTGTCGATCAACTTCCTGCCCAATGCCGTCTATTCGCCGATGGCCTGTATCCAATTGACCATGCGCACGGCGCAGGCGGTGGCCATGCCGGTCGACCGGCTGATCTTCGAATTCACCGAGAATGAGGAAATGGGCTCGCCCGAGCATGTCACGGGCATCATCGATACCTATAAGCAGATCGGCTTTTCGGTCGCGATCGACGATTTCGGTGCCGGGCATTCGGGCCTCGACATGTTCGCGCGCTTCGTGCCCGACGAGATCAAGCTCGATATGGACCTGATCCGCGACATCGACACCAATGCGCGTCGTCGCGCCATCGTGCGGTCGATGGTGGGCATGTGCCAGGAACTCGACACGCTGCTGATCGCCGAGGGCATTGAGACCGCGGCCGAAGCGGCGGTGCTGAACGACTTGGGTGTCCGCTATCACCAGGGCTACTGGTATGCCCGGCCCGAACTCGAACGCCTGCCGCAGATTCGGGCGGAGGCACTGGCCGGCTGAACAGGATGGGTGGCGCCGTCCTCGGCACCACCCAGTATCCCTCAATAGGCGTAGGCTCGCACCAGATCGTAGAGATAGTCGCGCCCGTCATAGAGCGACTTGACCGGAATCCGCTCGTTCAGGCCGTGGATGCCCGACATATCCTTCTCGATGAAGATGCCCGGCGCGCCGTAGACGGGGATGCCGATCGCCTGGAAGAAGATGCCGTCGGTCGCGCCGGTCGACATCATCGGCACCATCGCGACGCCGGGGAAGTGCTTGGCCGCGACCGCCTTCATCGGGCCGATGATCTTCGGGTCCAGCTTGGGCGGGATCGCGGTCGGGCGCACCGGCTGGTTGGCGGTGACGGTGATCTTGGGCCCCGCCAATGCCTTCAGCTTCGCCAGCGTCCCCTCGACCGTCTCGCCGGGAAAGATGCGGCAGTTGATATTGGCGGTCGCGCGCTGGGGCAGGGCGTTTTCGGCATGGCCGGCCTGCAGCAGCGTCGCGACGCAGGTGGTGCGCAGCGTGGAGTGCAGCGCCTTGTCGCGGCTGACGATCGCATCGGCCGCCTTGTCGGTCGGATCGGCGAGCAACCGGGTGATCGCATCGCCCAGCTGGCCGCCGACGCGCTGTGCGGTCGCGGTCAGGAAGGCGCGGGTCGTATCGGTCAGGATGACGGGAAATTCGTAACCCTGCACCGCCTTCACCGCATCGGCGAGCTCATAGATCGCGTTTTCCGGCGTCGGTTGCGAGCTGTGGCCGCCGGGGTTGGTGGCCAGGAAGGTGTAGTTCTGCGCCGCCTTCTCGCCGACCTGTACCGCCAGCAGCTGCCGCTGTCCTTGGTCGTCGAGCCGACCGCCGCCGCCCTCGTTCAGGACGAACTCGGCGGCGATCAGATCGGGCTTGTTCTTGGCCAGCCATTCCGCGCCGTTGAAGGCGAAGGTCGTCTCCTCGCCACAGGTCAGCGCCATCTTGATCGTGCGCTTGGGCGGCGTCTTCTTCAGGCGGATCATGGTATCGGCCCAGACCGCGCTCATCGCCTTGTCGTCGACAGTGCCGCGACCGTAATAATAGCCGCCTTCCTCGATCAGCTTGAACGGATCGCGGGTCCAGTCCTCGCGCTTGGCCTCGACCACGTCGAGATGGCCGAGCAGCAGCATCGGCTTCAGCCTCTTGTCGGTGCCGGGCAGGACCGCGACGATGCCACCGTCCTTGGGATGGTCGGGCACCGAGAACAGGGTGATGTCGGCGTCGCTATAGCCCGCCGTCTTCAGCCGGTCGGCGATCTGCGACGCGGCCTGGGTACAGCTGCCCACCGACAGCGCGGTGTTGGTCTCGATTAGCTGTTTGTAGAGGTCGAAGAACGCCTTCTGGTCGGGCCGATACTGTGCCGCCGCGAGGCCGGGCAGTATCGCCCCGGGAATCGCCAGTGCTGCGGCCACCCCGCCGAGCCATTTTGCCAACCGCATATGATCCCCCTCTTTTTCCCGTGTCGGCGGGGAATAGAGCGTGTCGGGACGGTGCGCGCAAGTCGTTGGCGGTGATGCCCCTCCACCACGCCCTTGGGGAGGGGGACCATCCGAAGGATGGTGGAGGGGCATGGCCGCAGGCCATACCCGCGAGCGGCAGGAAACGCGCCTAATCCTTTGCCCCGGACCGTTTTCGCGCTAGCAGTCGCCGATGGACCAGCCCGACATTGCCGCTCGCCCCCGCCTGATCTCGCCCTCGCTGTTCGCGCTGTCGATCTTCTACGGCGGCATGGTGTGTATCGCGGGCGTGCTGGGCAACAAGCAGGTGGCGCTGGGGCCGCTGGCGGTGGAGGCGGGGATCTTCGCCTTCCTGCTGCTGGTCGTGACGTCGAGCGCGGTCGCCGAACTGCATGGGCCGCAGGTCGCCGGGCGGCTGGTGCGGGTGGGCTTCGTGCCGTTGCTGGTGTCGCTGGCGCTGTCCTTCATCGTCTATTCGCTGCCCGCCTCGCCCGAGATGGTCCCGGCCAATCGCGACGCGATCCAGCTGGTGCTGGGGTCCACCTGGCGGATCTGGCTGGGCGGTATCGTCGCTTACGGCGTGTCGCAGACGCTGAACGTCACCATCTTCGCCGCGCTGAAGGGCAGGGAGGGCGGCAAGCTCCTCTGGCTGCGCGCGGCGATCGCCAGCATGCTCAGCCAGATCGTCGACACGCTGCTGTTCGTGACCATCGCCTTTTACGGCGAGTTTCCGATCGGCCCGCTGATCGTGGGCCAGATGATCGCCAAAGTCGCGCTGTCCGCCATACTGATCCCGCCGCTGATCTATGTGTTCGTGGGGTTGGGGCGCAAGCTGGACCGGGCCTGACCTCGACACCGGACATATTGCCGGTTTTCCCCGCCGCCGCCCCGCGATAAAGGGCGGGGATGACCAACCACGATCCCGACGCCGCCCTGCTCGCCAAGGCCGAGACGCTGACCGAGGCGTTGCCCTATCTCCAGCGTTACGCGGGCAAGACCTTCGTGGTGAAATATGGCGGCCACGCCATGGGCGCTCCCGAGCGGCAGCGCGACTTCGCCGAGGACATGGTCCTCCTGAAGGCGGTCGGCATCAATCCGGTAGTTGTCCACGGCGGCGGGCCGCAGATCGGCGCGATGCTCAAGCGGCTGGGCGTCGAGTCGCAGTTCGTCAACGGCCTGCGCGTCACCGACAAGGAAACGGCGCAGATCGCCGAGATGGTTCTGGCGGGATCGATCAACAAGGAAATCGTCAGCTGGATCGCCGCCGCCGGGGGCCGCGCGGTCGGCATCTCGGGCAAGGATGCCGGCCTGGTCATCGCCGAGAAGGTGCAGGGTCGCGAGGCCGATCCGCTGAAGGGCATCGAGCGCCATGTCGATCTGGGCTTCGTCGGCGAGCCGGTGTCGGTCGACCCGCGCCTGATCGAAAGCCTGTGCGCCGACGGCATCATCCCCGTGATCGCGCCGGTCGGTATCGGGCTGGACGGGCACACCTATAACATCAACGCCGACACCATGGCGGGCGCGATCGCCGCGCGACTGGGTGCGTCGCGCTTCTTCCTGCTGACCGATGTCGCGGGCGTGCTGGACAAGCAGGGCGAGTTGATGACCGACCTGAACCCGGCGCGGATCGCGGAACTGCGCGCCGACGGGACGATCTCGGGCGGGATGATCCCCAAGCTGGACACCTGCGTCTCCGCGGTCGAGGCCGGGGTGGATGCGGCGGTGATCCTGGATGGGCGCGTGCCGCATGGGATGCTCCTGGAGATCTTCACCAAGCAGGGTGCGGGTACGCTCGTCCGCCGGTAGCTTTTGGTCTGAGGCGAGGTTGGGGCGTGGCCTTCGACTTCGCTCAGGCTGAAGGGAGTTTGGGGGATAGGGCGTTATACAAGCACCCGTTCAGGCTGAGCGAAGTCGAAGCCCACGCCCCACCGCCCACCAAGAAAACGGAAAGCGGTTAGAAATCGACCGCGATCCCCTTCAATTCCCAATCGCCATAGCGCACCGGATTCTTCCCCAACGGGTCCTCCTGCGGCTCGGGCTTGGCCTCGGGCTGCGGCACCGGCGGGTTCTGCGACAGATAGGCGGGCGGTTTCACATGGTCGGGGCGCTGGCCCATGGGCGGTCCTTTCGACTAAAGGGCGATGATTGCAGCCCATGTCGGGGCTGACAGGAGTTTTGCCAAGTGACACGTCCTCCCCAATCGCCGACCCGTGGCCGTCCCGATCGGCGCGGCGCCCCCAAGGGCGGTGATCGGCGCGGGGGACCGCAGCGCCCCTCCGAGCCGCTGGGCACCGCCACCCGCCGCGCCGCCATCCGCCTGCTCGACGCGGTGCTGCGCCGGGGCGAGCCGCTGGAGGCGGCGCTCGCCTCGGCGACGCGGGCGTTGTCGGGGGGGCCGGATCGCGGACTTGCCCATGCCATCGCGGCGGAGACGCTGCGCCGCCTGCCCGATCTCGACGCACTGATCGACTCGGCGACCAAGCAGCGGCTGCCCGATGATGCCAAGGCGCGCTTTGCCCTGCGTATCGCGCTCGTTCAGGTGCTGGCGCTGGGCACGCCGCCGCATGCCGCGATCGCGACCGTGCTGCCGCTGGTCGATGGCGGCCCGCGCAAGCTGGTCCACGGCGTGTTCAGCACCATCACCAAGAGCGGCGTGCTGCTCCCCGAAATTCCCGCACTGCCGGAGGCGACCGAAGCCCGCTGGGAAGAAAATTGGGGCGAGGAGATGGTCGAGGCCGCCGCCCATGCCATCGCGGCACCCCCGCCGCTCGACCTGACGCTGGCCGATCCGGCTGCGACCGGGGAATGGGCGGAAAAGCTGGGCGGGATCAGCCTGCTGCCCGGCCATGTCCGTTTGCCCTCGGGCAACTCGGTTATGGAGTTGCAGGGCTTCGACGAAGGCGCCTGGTGGGTGCAGGACCTCGCCGCCTCGATCCCCGCGCGCTTGTTGGGCGAGGGCAGGGGCCATGTCCTCGACCTGTGCGCCGCGCCGGGAGGCAAGACGTTGCAGTTGGCCGCCGCCGGTTGGACGGTCACCGCGATCGACCAGTCCGAGTCGCGACTCGCCCGGCTCGCCGAGAATCTGGAGCGCACCAACCAGTCGGCCGAGGTGGTGACGGCCGACCTGCGCGAATGGGAACCCAAGGAAGCCGCTGACGCGATCTTGGTCGACGCGCCGTGCAGCGCCAGCGGCATCTTCCGCCGCCACCCCGACGTGCTCTACCGCGTCCGCCCGGCAATCATCGCCGAGATGGCGGAATTGCAGCGCGTGATCCTGACCCGCGCCGCCAACTGGCTGAAGCCCGGCGGGAAAATGGTCTATGCCACCTGCTCGCTGGAGCCCGAAGAGGGTGAGCGTCAGATCGAAAGCTTCCTGGCCGAACGCCCCGATTACGCGCTCGTGCCCATCACCGGCGACTGGCCCGGCCTGACCGCCGAGGGTACGATCCGCACGCTGCCCACGCTCCTCGCAAAGGAGGGGCGGCTCGACGGTTTCTTCATCGCGATGTTGCAACGCAAAGGCTGACTTGGGCGCGATATCGGGGTACAGGCCACAACCATGCTTCCCGTGCGTATCGCTCCCTCCATCCTGTCCGCCGATTTCGCCCGCTTAGGCGAAGAAGTTCGGGCCATCGACGCCGCCGGCGCCGACTGGATCCACATCGATGTGATGGACGGGCATTTCGTGCCCAACATCACCATCGGCCCGGCGGTGGTGAAGGCGCTGCGCCCGCACACCGCCAAGCCGTTCGACGTGCATCTGATGATCTCGCCGATCGATGCCTATCTGGACGCCTTTGCCGAGGCAGGGGCGGACACGATCACCGTCCACCCGGAGGCGGGGCCGCACATCCATCGCACGATCCAGCATATCAAGGGATTGGGCAAGCGGGCCGGCGTTGTCTTGAACCCGGCCACGCCCGCCAAGATGCTCGACTATCTGATCGACATGGTCGACCTGGTCCTGGTGATGAGCGTGAATCCCGGCTTTGGCGGACAGAGCTTCATCGAAAGCCAGCTCAAGAAGATTTCGGCGATCCGCAAGATGATCGAGCATAGCGGACGCGCCATCGATCTGGAGGTCGATGGCGGTGTTGATCCGCACTGGGCCAAGCGCTGTATCGAGGCCGGAGCGGACGCCCTGGTCGCGGGGACGGCGGCCTTCCGGGGCGGTCCATCGCAATACACCGCCAACATCGCCGCCCTGCGCGGTTGACCCTGATGCGCGAAGCGACGGATGGTGGCGCGACCGCGCAGGGCGCCGACAGCATCGAGGAAGGCAAAAGGCTCGTCCGCGTCAGCACCGGGGGCCTGTCGCTCGCCGACCGGTTGAGCGAGCATCTCCACCGGCTGACCTGGCGCACCCCGCTGCATTCGCTGCGGCTGAAGGGGCGTCACCCCTTGAAGCTGATGGCGGTGCCCGAGGACCCGATCCTCGGTGATATGGAGCGCGGCCATGCGTTGCTCGGAGGCGTGCTCGACTGGCGTGGCGAGGAGCGCGGGGTCGAGTCGATCGATTTCGCCCATCCCGACTGGTCGACCGGTTTTGCCGATCATCTGCACAGCTTTGCGTGGTTGCGTGACCTATCGACCGTGGCGACGCGGGCGCAAGGCGCGCCGATCGCCGAATATCTGATGGGCCGCTGGCTCGATGCCTTTGCCGAGACGGTCGATGCGACGGCGTGGCGGCCCGATCTATGGGGCCGGCGCATCCTGTTCTGGACCGCGCATGCGCCGTTGATCCTGTCCTCGACCGACCTGGTCTATCGCTCGCGGGTGCTCAACACGCTGGCACGGGGCGCGCGGCATCTCGATCGCGGTGCGGACAAGGCGCCTGCGGGCGTGGCGCGCATTGCCGCCTGGTGCGGCGTGGTCGCGGCGGGACTGTTGCTGGCAGGGGGCGATCCGCGCCAGGCCTTTGGCGAGGCCGGACTGAACCGCGCGCTGGACACCGGGCTGTTCGGGGACGGCGGCGTCATCGCGCGCAGCCCTTCGGTACAGCTCGACGCGGTCATGCTGTTGACCATGATGCGTGAAGTCTATGACGCGCGCGGGCTGGTGTTTCCGGAGCATTTCCAGGCGCGGCTTCAGAAGATGATTTCGGCGCTGCTCGGCGTCATGCACGGCGACCGCGCGCTGTCGAGCTGGCAGGGATCGGGACCCGAGACGCCCGAGAAGATCGCCGCCGTCATCGAGGCGTCGGGTGTGCGCACCCGGCCGCTACGCCAGGCCGGCGACTGGGGCTATCAAAGGCTGGCGGCGGCGCAGGCGGTGCTGGTCATGGACGCCGCCCCCCCGCCGATCGCGCGGGCGATCGAGGGCGGATGCGCCTCGACCCTGGCCTTCGAATTCTCCGACGGCGCGCAGCGGATCGTCGTCAATTGCGGCGGCGCGCGTGCGACCGTGGCGCAGGTGCCCGCCAGCCTCGCGCACGGCCTGCGCACCACGGCGGCGCATTCGACGCTGACGCTGGGCGACAGCAACTCCACTGCCATCCATGCCGACGGCACGCTGGGGCGCGGCGTCGCAGAGGTGGAGCTCAGCCGCCAGGAATCGGACGCCGCCAGCCGCATCGAGGCGAGCCATGACGGCTATGTCCGCCGTTACGGCTTCACCCATCGTCGCCAGTTGCTGCTGACCGGCGACGGCCGCGAGTTGCGCGGCGAGGATGCGCTGTTGCCGCAGGGGCGCAAGCGGCAGGCGGGCAGCACGAGCTTCGCGCTGCGTTTCCATCTCGGCGACGGCGTGGAGGCGATGGTGACCGCCGAGAGCGGCCAGGCGATCCTGCGCCTCGACGACGGCGCGCTGTGGCAGTTCCGCTGCCGCGGCGGTGTGCTGGCGATCGAGGAGTCGCTGTGGATCGACGGCACCGGCCGTCCGGTCGCGACCCAGCAGCTCGTCGTGATCGGCGAGACTCCGGCCGGTGGTGCGCATGTCAGCTGGGCGTTCAAGCGGGCGCTCTGAGCGCATCAGCGCAAAGAGCGCCCGCCCCGGCGAAGGCCGGGGCCCAGTCGAACTATCAAATTCCTCCCCTGCAAGGGGAGGTGGCAGGGCGAAGCCCTGACGGAGGGGTGTCCCGCCCGGCAAGTGAAGCCTGCCCTCGCAACCGGTGACACCCCTCCACCATGCTGCGCATGGTCCCCCTCCCCTTACAGGGGAGGAATGGGTCTTTCCCGAATCACATTTTGCGCTTCGGCGAATCGGAGTCTATCGGGTCGGCAAACTCCTCCCAGTATCAGGACCCGCTGCCCGATGGCCGTATCGCTCCCCACCGCTCCCTCCGTCGATCTGGTGCCGGTTCGCCGCGCGCTGCTGTCGGTATCCGACAAGACCGGCGTCATCGACCTGGCCCGCGCGCTGGCCGAGCGCGGGGTCGATCTCGTATCGACCGGCGGCACCGCCAAGGCGATCCGTGACGCGGGGCTCCCGGTGCGCGACATCTCCGAGGTCACCAACTTCCCCGAGATGATGGACGGCCGGGTCAAGACGCTGCACCCGATGGTCCATGGCGGCCTGCTCGCGGTGCGCGACGATCCCGCCCACGCCGCCGCGATGACCGAGCATGGCATCGGCGCGATCGATCTGGTCGTCGTCAACCTCTATCCCTTCCAGCAGACCGTCGCCAAGGGCGCGGAGCGGCCTGAGATCATCGAGAATATCGATATCGGCGGCCCGTCCATGGTCCGCTCGGCGGCGAAGAATCATGGCTATGTCTCGATCCTGACCGACCCGGTCGATTATGCCGATTTCCTCGCCGATCTGGCCGCGAATGACGGCGCTTCGAGCCTGAAGACCCGCCAGCGCCTGGCCGCCAAAGCGTTCGCCGCCACCGCCGCCTATGACTCGGCGATCGCCCAGTGGTTCGCCTTCGCCGATCAGGGCGAGGCGTTCCCGGCCACCCTGCCGCTCGCCTTCACCCGCCACCCTGAGACGCTGCGTTACGGCGAGAACCCGCATCAGGTCGCGGCGCTCTATCTGCCGCAGCGGGGCGGGCAGGGCATCGCCCAGGCCGAGCAGTTGCAGGGCAAGGCGCTGAGCTACAACAACCTGAACGACGCTGACGCCGCGCTGGAGCTGGTATCGGAGTTCATCGACGGCCCGCCGACCGTGGTGATCGTCAAGCACGCCAACCCCTGCGGCGTGGCGAGCGGTGAGACGTTGCTGGAGGCCTATCAGGCGGCCTTTGCCTGCGACACGGTGTCGGCGTTCGGCGGCATCATCGCCTGCAACCGCCCGCTCGATGCCGAGACGGCGGAAGCGATTTCGGGCATCTTCACCGAGGTGGTGGTGGCACCGGACGCCAGCGCAGAAGCGCGCGAGATCTTCGCTCGCAAGAAGAACCTGCGCTTGCTGCTGTCGGGCGAGCTGCCCAACCCGTCGCGCCCCGGCCTGATGATGAAGTCGATCGCGGGCGGCCTGCTGGTCCAGAGCCGCGACAATGGCCGTCTGACCGACGACATGCTGAAGGTCGTCACCAAGCGCGCCCCCACGACGCAGGAACTGGCCGATTGCCGCTTCGCCTGGACGGTCGCCAAGCATGTGAAGTCGAACGCGATCGTCTATGCCAAGGGCGGCGCGACCGCCGGTGTCGGCGCCGGCCAGATGAACCGTCTGGAATCGGCGCGCATCGCCGCGTGGAAGGCCAAGGACGCCGCCGAGAAGGCGGGCTGGGCGGAACCGCGCACGATCGGCTCGGCGGTCGCATCCGACGCCTTCTTCCCCTTCGCCGACGGCCTGCTCGCGGCGGTCGAGGCGGGTGCGACGGCGGTGATCCAGCCGGGCGGCTCGATCCGCGACGACGAGGTCATCGCGGCGGCGGACGAAGCCGGGCTGGCGATGGTGTTCACCGGCATGCGCCACTTCCGGCACTAAGCCCAATTCCTCCCCTGTAAGGGGAGGGGGACCATGCGGAGCATGGTGGAGGGGTGTCCCCGTTTCGATAGCGGGACACCCCTCCGTCAGTCCTTCGGACTGCCACCTCCCCTTGCAGGGGAGGAAAAATCTACCGCGTTATCCCGCCCGCATAGGGCAGCGTCGCCTCTTCCGCATTGGGCGCCTTGCTGAACAGCGCACGATCCGCCGGGCCGAACGCCCAGCGCCACAGAACCAGCAGATAGGTCGCCGCGATCGCCGGTTCGCCGAACAGCAATTCGGCCCATTCCAGACGCTTGGGCAGCAGCGTGAAGGCGCCACCCACGATGATCGCCGCCCCGGTCGCCCAGACCAGCGGCCAGCGGAAGGGGGAGACGGGGGCCTGCAAGATCCCCGACAGCACCCGCGCCTTGATGACCGAGGTGATCGCCACGCTCACCGCCAGCGCCACCGCCGGACCCGCCGCCTGCCACGTCTCGGGCCAGCCCAGCGAACGCATGCCGAGGATCAGCGCGAAGCTGAGTCCGATCTGCACCCCCAGCATCGCGATCGAGATCATCAGGTTGCGATGCCGCGCCGTATAGACCAGCGCCGATTCACACACCGCGCCGGTCGAGGCCAGCAGCTCGGCGAACAGCAGAAAGGCGAGCGCGGCGGTGCCGGAGACGAATTGCGGGCCAACGACGCCCATCACCGCCTCGCCCGGGATCGATCCCATCAGCGCCAGGCACCCCTGCGCCGCCATGATCCAGAAAGCGACCTGCCGCACCTGCCGCGCGATCGCGCCCATATCGCCATTGGCCAGGCTCTGGGTGATGACGGGACCGAGGATCGGGTCGAAGCTGGTCTTCAGCTTTTGCGGCAGCGAGGAGACCTGCTGCGCCATATAATAGATGCCGACGATGCGCGGCTCGAACATCACGCCCAGGATGAAGCGGTCGACATTGCGCGTGCCCCATTCCAGCGCGTCGGCCCCCGCCAGCGGCGCATTGGCGCGGGCGAGCGCGAAGACGCGGGCCAGATGCGGGCTCCAGCCCCGGGGCAGGCCATAGCTGCGCAGGAACGGCACCAGGCTGGCGATCAGCGCGGCGATCATCGAGGCGACATAGGACAGGACCAGCCCGTCGCGGATCGTGAAGAAGGAGAAGATCCAGGCGGCGATCGATACCGTCCAGGGCTCGACCACCGCACGCGCGGTCACCGCCGCCTTGACGTTCAGGCGATAGGCGAGCGCGGCCAGGCTGACATCGGACCAGGCGATGGCGACGATGATCGCGGGCAGCCAGCGGTCGAGCCCGCCGATCGCGCTATTGGGATAGACCAGCTCGGGGAAGAGGAAGAGGAAACAACTCGCCGCGATCGAGACGAGAAAGGCCAGCGCCATCGCGTCCCATACGACATGGGCATGCGGCCGCTCGGTCGAGGCCAGCGCCTGCGCCAGGCCCCGCTTCATGCCCAAGGTCGCGATCAGCGCCGCCAGTTCGACGACCACGACGGCGATCGCGAAGCGCCCGACCAGATCGGGGCCATAGATGCGACCGGCGATGAACAGAAAGGGGATGCGCGCCGCCAAGCGCAGGACGAAGCCCGCGATATTGGTGCGCCCCCCCTTGGCGAGCGTATCGATGTCCTGGCTTTGCGCCATCAGCGGGCGCGGGACCCGTGCCGGAGGAAAAGGGGGCTCAATGCGCCGCCCCCCAATTCTTGCCCACCCCGATTTCGACGCCCAGCGGCACCGACAGTTTCACCGCCGGTTCGGCGGCGCCCGCCATCACCTCGCGGATCACCGCGCCGGCGGCCTCGGCATCGGCTTCGGGCGCCTCGAAGACGAGTTCGTCGTGCACTTGAAGCAGCATCCGCACATGGCCGAGGCCGGCGGCGGCGAGCGCGGGTTCCATGCGAACCATGGCGCGCTTGATGATGTCGGCGCTGGTCCCCTGGATCGGCGCGTTGATCGCGGCGCGCTCGGCCCCCTGCCGTTCGCCCTGATTGCGCGAGGCGATGCGCGGGAAATGCGTCTTGCGGCCGAACAGGGTTTCGGTGAACCCCTTCTCGCGCACCGACGACAGCGTCTCGGCGATATAGCGGTTGATGCCGGGGAAACGCTCGAAATAGCGGTCGATCATCGCTTGCGCCTCGTCCGCCGATACGTCGAGGCGGCCGGCGAGGCCCCAGCGCGAAATGCCATAGAGGATGGCGAAGTTGATCGTCTTGGCGCGCCCGCGCGTGTCGCGATTGACCTCGCCGAACAGCTCTTTTGCGGTCAGGCTGTGGATGTCGTCGCCATTCGCGAATGCGTCGCGCAGGGCGGGAACGTCCGCCATATGCGCGGCGAGGCGCAATTCGATCTGTGAATAGTCGGCGGCGATCAGGACATGGCCGTCCTCGGCGATGAACGCCTCGCGCAGCTGCCGCCCGACCTCGGTGCGGATCGGGATGTTCTGCAGGTTCGGCTCGGTCGAGGACAGCCGGCCGGTCTGCGCGCCGGTCAGGCTGTAGCTGGTGTGGACGCGGCCGGTCTTGGGGTTGATCTGCGCCTGGAGCGCGTCGGTATAGGTGCTCTTCAGCTTGGAGAGCTGGCGCCATTCCAGGATCTTGCGCACGATCTCCTCGCCGCCATCGCGGGCGAGGCGTTCGAGTTCGGTCACGTCGGTCGAATAGACGCCCGACTTGCCCTTGCGTCCGCCTTTCAGGCCGAGGCGATCGAACAGGATCTCGCCGAGCTGCTTGGGGCTGCCGATGGTGAAGGGCGTACCGGCGAGCGTATGGATTTCGCCCTCCAGTCCGGCGATCTGCCCGGCGAACTCGGTCGAAAGCTGCGACAGCCGCTCGCGATCGACCTTGATCCCGCGTCGCTCCATGTTCGCGATGACGGGCACGAGCGGGCGGTCGACCATCTCATAGACGCGGGTCGCCTGCTCCATCGGCAGCCGCGCCTTGAACCGCTTCCACAGCCGCAGCGTGACGTCGGCGTCCTCGGCGGCGTAGCGGGTGGCGGTCTTGAGATCGACTTCGTGGAAGCCGAGCTGCTTCTTGCCGGTGCCCACCACTTCCTTGAAGGCGAGGCAGGTGTGCGACAGGTGCGTCGCGGCCAGCTCGTCCATGCCGTGGCCATGAAGCCCCGCGTCGAGGTCGAAGCTCATCACGATCGTATCGTCATGCGGCGCGATGGAAATGCCGCGCTCGCCCAGCACGATCATGTCGAACTTCAAATTCTGGCCGATCTTCAGGACCGACGGGTCCTCGCACAGCGCCTTGATCCGCTCGAGCGCTTCCGCCACCGGAATCTGCACCGGCACTTCCGACAACAGGTCGGTGCCGCCATGCCCCAACGGAATGTAGCACGCCTTGTTGGGCGACAGGCACAGGCTGACCCCGACCAGTTCGGCCTGGGTCGCGTCGGTCGAGCTGGTCTCGGTATCGATCGCGATAAAGCCCTGATGGCGGGCGTCCGCCACCCACCGGTCGAGCGTCTCCAGGTCCTGCACCGTGGTATAGCCGTCGAGGTTGCACGGCTCGTCATCGTCCATCGGCGCGGCCGGGGCGGTATCTCCAGCGACGGGCGCGGGGGCGTCCTCGGTGATCTGCCCCATCTTGGCGATCAGCGAGCGGAAGCCGTGATGCTCGAGAAAGGCGCGAAGCGGCGCATCGGGGATGCTGGCGTGCAGCGCCAGTTCCTCCAGTGGCTGCGGCAGCGGCGCGTTGCACTCCAGCGTGACCAGCCGCTTGGACAGCCGGGCATTGTCGGCATGTTCGATCAGGTTGTCGCGCAGCTTGCCCTTCTTCATCTCGGGCGCGGCGGCGAGGACGGATTCCAAGTCGCCATGCTCGACGATCAGCTTGGAGGCGGTCTTCGGGCCGACACCGGGCACGCCCGGCACGTTATCGACGCTGTCGCCCATCAGCGCGAGGACATCGCCCAGCTGTTTCGGCCCGACGCCGAACTTCTCCTGAACATAGGCCTCGCCCAGACGCCGGTTGTTCATCGTGTCGAGCATGTCGAGGCTGCCATCCTCGACCAGCTGCATCAGGTCCTTGTCGCCCGACACGATCGTGACCTGCCACCCTTCCGCCATCGCGGCGCGGGCATAGCAGGCGATCAGGTCGTCGGCCTCCAGCCCCTCTTCCTCGATGCAGGGCAGCGAGAAGGCGCGGGTGGCGTCGCGGATCATCGGGAATTGCGGCACCAGATCGGGCGGGGGCGGGGGCCGGTGCGCCTTATACTGGTCGTACATCTCGTTGCGGAAGGTCTTGGACGACTTGTCGAGCACCACCGCCATATGCGTCGGCCCGTCGGCGGCGTTGATCTCGTCCACCAGCTTCCAGAGCATGGTGGTATAGCCATAGACCGCCCCCACCGGCTCGCCATGCTTGTTCGTCAGCGGCGGCAGGCGATGATAGGCGCGAAAGATATAGCCGGAGCCGTCGACGAGATAGAGATGGGGCATGGTGCGCGCGGTTTAGCGGAACAGAGAGAGGGTAAACAGTCCCTGTTATCACCGGTTTTGCCGAGATGTGGCCAATGGGCCACGCTGGGCATCCATCATTCCTTCCCGGTCATGGGAGGAATGATGTCAGTTCGCCGACAGCACCGGTCCGCGCGGTGGGCCGGCATAGCTGGCCACGGCCGCCGCGACATTCTGGATCAGTCGTTGGCGCAGTCGGATATCCTCGGTCGTGTCGCCGATCATCACCGCGATGGCGAAGCGGCGGCCGTCGGGAGCGGTCAGCAGGCCGACATCGTTGAAGCCCGCATTGCGGCGGCCCAGATCCTGGCCGGTGCCGGTCTTGTGCGCGATCTTCCAGCCCGAGGGCACGGCGGCGCGTAGACGGGCATGGCCGGTGCGCGAGGCCTCCATCGTGTCGAGCAGGATGCGGGTCGAGGTCTCGGACAACAGCTCGCCGCGCGCCAACCGGGCGAGCGCGTCGGCGATCGCGATCGGCGCGGCGCCGTCGGGCGGATCATTGACATAGGCATCGAGCGCAGCCTTGCGGGCGGCGGGATCGAGCCGGTTGCGCGCCGCCTGGAACGCACCCGCCGCCGCGAAGGCGGGTTGCCAGGTGAGGCCCGCCGTCTTCGCCTGGAGCAGCCGCTCGCCGGGGCCGAAGCGGATATCGCCCAACCGCTTGTTGGCGATCATCGTCCGCACCACCTGCGGCCCGCCGACATAGGTCAGCAGCCGGTCGTTGGCGGTATTGTCGCTCTGGGTCAGCGCGCGGGTCAGCAACTCGCCGACCGTGGTGTGATAGCCATCGCCCTTGACCAGCATCGCGATCGGCTGGTGGAACAGGGTCAGGTCCTCGCGGCGGACGACCAGCGGTTCGTCGAGCCGCGCGCGGCCCTGATCGCGCAGATCGAGCAGGGTGATCGCGACCCATAGCTTGGACACGGATTGCTGCGGCAGGCGCTGGCGCCCGCCGACTTCGACCGTCCAGCCGTCATCGACGGCGCGGACCGCAATGCCCTTCTTGCCGCTGAAGCTGGCCGACAGGCTGTTGATCGCGCTGACCAGACCGGCGGGGGCGGAGGGGCTGCGCACAGGGCGGGGCGGGGGCAGCGGCATCGAGACGGCGACCGCCGGTTCGGGAACGCTGGGGGCATGGGCGCTGGCGCTTGGCCGGCTATCCGTACCGCAGGCCGACAGGGACAGGGATGCCAGGGTCAGGAGGAGCCCGGTTGCACATACCCGCCGGACACCGTTCGATACTCGCTTCGTCACCGCCATACCCCGCTGCACCTGCGAACCCTTACCTACTGGCGAGGTTGGCGAAATCCCCCGCCTGTCCTGTTGCGACGAACGGCCGCGCGGGCGCGACAAAGCGCGAAACCCGCACAAATCAGGGGATCAGGACGGTATCGACGGCATCCGCCAGCGTCTCGGGATAATCGAGAGTATAATGCAGCCCCCGGCTTTCCTTGCGGTGCAGGGCACATCGGACGATCAGCTCGGCGGTCTGCAGCAGGTTGCGCAGCTCGATCAGGTCGGGCGTCACGCGGAAATGGCCGTAATAATCGTTGATCTCGTCGGTCAGCATGCGGATGCGGTGCTGCGCGCGCTCCAGCCGCTTGGTGGTGCGCACGATGCCGACATAATTCCACATGAAGCGGCGGATTTCGGTCCAGTTCTGCTTGATGACCACCTCTTCGTCCGAATCGGTGACGCGGCTTTCGTCCCAGGCGCGGATGGCGGGTGGCGGAGGCAGGTCATCCCAATGCTGCGCAATATGGTTGGCGCACGCCTCGCCATAGACGAAGCATTCGAGCAGCGAATTGGACGCGAGGCGATTGGCGCCATGCAGCCCGCTTTGGGTCACTTCGCCCGCCGCATAGAGGCCGGGCAGGTCGGTGCGCCCGTCGCGGTCGACGATGACGCCGCCGCAGGTATAATGCTGCGCCGGCACCACTGGGATCGGCTGCACCGTCATATCGATGCCGAGGCTCAGCAGCTTTTCGTGGATGTTGGGGAAATGCTCGCGGACGAAGGCGGGCGGCTGGTGGCTGATGTCGAGATGGACATAGTCGAGGCCCAGCCGCTTGATCTCATGGTCGATCGCGCGTGCGACGATATCGCGCGGGGCCAGTTCGGCGCGGGGGTCGAAATCGGGCATGAAGCGGTGGCCGGTCTCGGGGATCTTCAGATGCCCGCCTTCGCCGCGAACCGCCTCGGTGATCAGGAAATTCTTGACCTGGGTGTTGTAGAGGCAGGTCGGGTGGAACTGCATGAATTCCATGTTGGAGACGCGGGCACCCGCGCGCCAGGCCATGGCGATGCCGTCCCCGGTCGCCCCCTTGGGCGCGGTGGAGAATTGATAGGTGCGGCCTGCTCCCCCGGTCGCGAGAATGGTCGCGCGCGCGGTGTGCAGCATGACGCGGCCCGTCCGCCGATCGACGGCATAGATGCCCCAGACATGCCCCGCCCCCGAATAGCGCATCTCGTGACGGCTGGTGGCGAGGTCGATCGCGACCTGATCGGGGACCATGGTGATGTTGGGATGCGCGTCGGCGGCGCGGAGTAGCGCGTCGAGCACCGCCCAGCCGGTCGCGTCGGCGACATGCACGATCCGGCGATGCGAATGCCCGCCCTCGCGCGTCAGGTGCAGCATGTTGCCCTCCGTCGCGAAGGGGACGCCCAGCTTCTGGAGCCGCTCGATCGCGGCGGGGGCGTTCTCGACGACGAACTCGACGGTGGCGCGGTCGTTGAGGCCGGCACCCGCGACCATCGTATCCTCGATATGGCTGTCGAACGTGTCGCCGGGTTCGAGCACGGCGGCGATGCCCCCTTGCGCCCAGGCGGTCGAGCCTTCGTGCAGCTTGCCCTTGGCCAGCACCGTGACCTTGAACCGGTCGGCCAGGTTCAAGGCGGCGGTCAGCCCGGCCGCGCCCGATCCGACGATCAGAATATCGGATTCGGTCATACGCGAGCTCCTTGGGGCGCGGTGGCGGGATACATTTTGTACCCTCTGGCATGGTCCAAGGGGTTGGGACAGGGGGTAGTCGCGTCTTGCCGCGGGCGATCGGCCTTCCCAACTCTTGTCCATGACGCTGGCTCGACCCGATTGGCGTGACCGTCTGCGCGCGGCGATCCCCACCGGGGTGATCGTGGCCGGGCTCGGCTATGCGCTGGTCATCGGGCTGGGTTATGCGCCGCCGCTGCCGGTCCCGGCGCCCGCGCTCGACAGTTTCGACGTGACCCCGCCGGCACCCCCACCGCCGCCGCGCATCCAGCCCAAGAAGGTGCAGACACACCGCCCGCGTGGGGCCGCTGCGCCGCCCAATATCCGCTCGCAGGCGACCGAGGTCGTCGCCCCGCCGCCGATCGTCGTGCTGCCCCCGCCGCCCGCGCCGGTGATCGTCGCTCCCGTCGCGGGCACCGGCGCGGACCCCAGCCAGGGCGCGTCCGACCGGCCGGGCCCCGGTACCGGTGCGGGCGGGATCGGCAACGGCAGGGGCAGCGGGGGATCGGGCGACGGAGACGACTATGGCGAGGAAACCCCGCCGCGCCGGATCAAGGGGCGGATCAAGGATTCGGACTATCCCGAAGCCGCCGCCGATGCCGGGGCGAGCGGGACGGTGCAGGTCCGCTATTTCGTCAATGTCGATGGCCGGGTCAGCGGTTGCGTCGTCACACAAAGCAGCGGCAATGCCGCGCTGGACGAGACGACGTGCCGGCTGATCGAGCAGCGTTACCGTTATGACCCGTCACGCGATGCCGATGGGCGGCCGGTGCGGTCGATTATCGTGGTCAATCAGGACTGGGTGCTGGAGCGGGTGCGGGACGAGAGGTGAGGGCGGGGCGTGGGCTTCGACTTCGCTCAGCCTGAACGGATGGTGGTATTCTTGAAGTTCGCGCGGAGGCCCGGAGGGCGAAGAGATGTCGGGCTTCTGCTCTTCTAGACGCCCCTCGCCGCGAACGTGATGGGCTAGGGATGTCATCTCCCAGCACCAGACATCTCTGCATCCTCCGCGCGAACAAACCCCCGTTCAGCCTGAGCGAAGTCGAAGGCCAAGGGAATCTCTTGGCCTTAGGACCCCACACTCCGTGTCAGTGACAGGAACACATCCTCCAGATCGGCTTCCTTGGTCGACACATCGACGATCCCATACCCATCCGCCTGCACCGCCGCGAGCACCTGGCCGGCATTCACCTTGTCCTTGGCGTAGGTGATTTCCAGCGTGCGGGCACCCTTCAGGACGATCTTGCCGAAGCTGGCATGGTCGGGCACCGCCGCTACGTCGCGATCGACGGTCACCGCAACGATCTTTTCCTGCGCCTTGCCGACCAGTTCGCGGGTCGGTTCGTTGGCGACCAGGCGACCATGGTTGATGATCGCGATCCGGTCGCACAACTCCTCGGCCTCTTCCAGATAGTGCGTTGTCAGCACCACCGTCACACCCTGCTCGTTGAGCTGGCGCACATAGGCCCAAAGTTGCTGGCGCAGTTCGATATCGACGCCGGCGGTCGGTTCGTCGAGGACGAGGACGGGCGGCGAATGGACCATCGCCTTGGCGACCATCAGGCGGCGCTTCATGCCGCCTGACAGGGTACGCGAATAGGCGTTGGCCTTGTCCTCCAGATGCACCGCGCGCAGCAACTCCATCGAGCGGCGCTGCGCCTTGGGCACGCCGTACAGCCCGCCCTGAATCTCCAGCGTCTCCAGCGGGGTGAAGAAGGGGTCGAACAGGATTTCCTGGTTGACGATGCCGATCGACGCCTTGGCGTTGCGCGGATGCTTGTCGATGTCGAAGCCCCAGATCGACGCGGACCCTTCGGTCTTCATGACGAGGCCCGCCAGGATATTGATCAGCGTCGACTTGCCGGCACCATTGGGGCCGAGCAGCCCGAAAATCTGGCCGCGCGGGACGTCGAAACTGACCCCGTCGAGCGCGCGCTTGCCGCCCTGATAGGTCTTGGCGATGCCCTGGATCGAAATGGCGGCTTCGGTGGGAGAGGTCATGGGTCCAGCGATAGGCGCGTGACGCAGAGAGGCCAAGCCGGTTTCGCCCTGTTTTGGGCAATTGCACGGGGCTCCACGCCTTGCTATCGCCCAACCCTATGTTGCCGCCGCCCGAAACCACCCGCGTCACCCAGACCCGCGTCGCTTGCGACGGTGCCACCGACATTCCCGGCGGCGCAGCCCTTGGCCATCCGCGCGTCTGGTTGCAGATCGACGAGACCGGCTATGTCGATTGTGGCTATTGCGACCGTCGCTTCATCCTGATCGGCGGCCCGGCCGACGGCGCCGACCAGTCGCAGCTTCCCGACCATGGGGATGGCGCGGGCCGCTGAGCCCCCTATATTCGGTGGCATGACATCGCCCACCGATCCCCGCTCGTTCCTCTACCGCGATACCCTGGACCCCGACGCGGCGTTGCGGCTGACCGCCAACGCTTTGGCGCGTGCGGATGATGGCGAGCTCTATCTGCAATATAAGCGATCGGAGGCGTTCGGCTTCGACGACGGGCGGCTGAAGACGGCGAGCTACGACACGCATTCGGGCTTCGGCCTGCGTGCGGTGTCGGGCGAGATGACCGCCTTCGCCCATGCCAATGAATTGTCCGAAGCCGCGATCCAGCGCGCCGCTCAGACCATGGCGCTGATCGACCCCGCCAAGGGCAACGCCGCTCCCCCGCCGCAGGGCACCAACCGCCATCTCTACACCGCGACCGATCCGCTCGACCTGATCCCCTTTGCCGAGAAGGTGTCGCTCTGCCAGACGATCGACGCCGCCGCTCGGGCGCGCGATCCGCGTGTGGTGCAGGTATCGGTCGGGCTGTCGGGAAGCTGGAGCGTGGTGGAGATCGTCCGTGCCGACGGTTTCGTCGCCACCGATGTACGGCCGCTGGTGCGGCTCAACATCTCGGTCGTGGTCGAACAAAATGGACGGCGCGAGACCGGCAGCTTCGGCATCGGTGGACGCTATCTCTACGACCGCCTGGTTGCGCGCGAAACCTGGGAGCGCGGCATCGACGTCGCGCTGGCACAGGCTTTGGTCAATCTCGACTCAGTCGCGGCCCCGGCGGGCGAAATGACCGTGCTGCTCGGGCCGGGCTGGCCGGGCGTGCTGCTGCACGAGGCGATCGGCCATGGGCTGGAGGGCGACTTCAACCGCAAGGGCACCTCGGCTTTTTCGGGGCGCATTGGCGAGCGGGTCGCGGCGCCCGGCGTCACCGTGGTCGATGACGGGAGCCTCGCCGACCGGCGCGGCTCGCTGTCGATCGATGACGAAGGCACGCCGACGCGCGAGGTGGTGCTGATCGAGGACGGTATCCTGAAGGGTTATATGCAGGACCGGCTCAACGCGCGACTGATGGGCGTCGCACCGACCGGCAATGGCCGCCGCGAAAGCTTCGCCCATGCGCCGATGCCGCGCATGACCAACACCTTCATGAAGGGCGGCCAGGACGATCCCGCCGAACTGTTGTCGCGCGTCAAGAACGGCATTTTCGCCAAGTCCTTCGGCGGCGGGCAGGTCGACATCGTGTCGGGCAAGTTCGTCTTCTCCTGCACCGAGGCCTACCGCATCGAGAATGGCAAGCTGGGCGCGCCGATCAAGGGCGCGACGCTGATCGGCGACGGGCCGAGCGTGCTGACCAAGGTGACGGGCATCGGCAACGACTTTGCGCTCGACGAGGGTGTCGGGGTTTGCGGCAAGGGTGGGCAGAGCGTGCCCGCCGGTGTGGGCCAGCCAACGCTGCTGGTCGAAGGGCTAACGGTCGGCGGGACGGCGCTGGCGGCCTGAGCCTATTCCTCCCCTGCAAGGGGAGGGGGACCAGCGAAGCTGGTGGAGGGGTGTCGCCGCTTGCGAGGACAGCCCGTCCTCGCAAGCCGGGACACCCCTCCGTCAAGCCTGCGGCCTGCCACCTCCCCTCAAAGGGGAGGAATTAGGCTTGGCTAACGCCCCGTGCCCCGCACCCAGCAACAGCGCGATCACACCGCCGCCGATCAGATTGCCCAGCGTCGACATTGCCAGATTATGTGCGATCCCCCCGATCGGTACCGCCACCGGGTCGAGCGCCCAGCCGAGCGGCAGCAGCGTCATGTTCGCGATCGAATGCTCGAACCCGGCGGCAACGAACAGGGTGATCGGCGCGATCACCGCGACGATCTTGCCGGCCACCGATGTCGTGCCACTCGCCATCCAGACCGCCAGGCACACCAGCATATTGGCGAGGATGCCCGAGGCGATCAGCGTGAAGCTCGACTTGGCGATCTTGGACATGGCGGTCTCGCGCGCGATGGCGGCGACCGCGCCGTCCACCGCTTCCGGTCCGCCTGCCGCGACGAACAGGCCGACCACGATCAGACTGCCGACCAGATTGGCGAGCCACACCAGCCCCAGCGCCTTGGCCAGCCCCGCTCCGGTCACGCGCCCTTGCGCGAGCGGCAGCGACAGCATCGCATGGCCGGTGAACAGATGTGCCCCGGTCACCATCACCAGCATCAGCCCGCTGGAAAAGGCGAGCCCGGCGAGCAGGTGCGTCGCCCCTGATCCCGACGGCATGCCCGCACTGGCGACCAGATAGGCGATCCCGCCAAACCCGATCTGCAAGCCCGCCGCGATGCCGAGCCACAGCACCGATACCGCCTTCGCCTCACCGCGTTCGGCCAGGGCGTCGGCCACCGTCCCGGCCAGCGGTTCGCCTGATATATCGGCCATGATCGACCTCCCTTTTTGCACCTCTCTGACAGGCCAACCGGTGGCGGGCGGCTTTGCTCCCGATGCTGCCTGAAATTTGGGCAGTGATGGCCCCGTGCTGATTTTTTGATGGGCAGAAGGGCGCGCGGAGGTTCGCCGCCCCATGCCGCCGACACGGAAAAGTCACCAAATTGTAAATTGGCACGGGCATTGCAGATCATGTCAGCGGGTAACGCAAAGGGGGCGCAATGAAGCTGATCATTGCCATCATCAAGCCGTTCAAGCTGGACGAAGTGCGCGAGGCACTGACCACCTTGGGTGTGGCGGGCATGACGGTCACCGAGGTCAAGGGGTTCGGTCGCCAGAAGGGGCAGACCGAAATCTATCGCGGAGCCGAGTACAGCACCAACATGGTGCCCAAGATCAAGATCGAGGTGGTCTGCGCCACCGAGATCGCCGACCGCGTCGTCGAAGCGATCCAGGCCGCCGCCAACACCGGCGCGATCGGCGACGGCAAGATCTTCATGCTCGATGTCGGCCAGGCCGTGCGGATCCGCACCGGCGAAACCGACGACTCGGCGCTCTGAGAAGGGGGGATTTGATGAAGCACCTCACGCGTGTGGCGAGCGGGGCGACCGGCCTTGGCATCGCCCTCTTCGCCGCATTGCCCGCCTGGGCCCAGGATGCCGCCGCGCTCCAGTCGCCGGCGAGCGCCGCGCCCGCCGCGACCGTCAACAAGGGCGACACCGCCTGGATGATGACCGCGACCGTGCTGGTCATGATGATGATCCTGCCGGGCCTGGCGCTGTTCTATGGCGGCCTGACCCGCGCGAAGAACATGCTGGCGACCATGACCCAGATCGGCGCGGCAGCCTGCCTCGCGATGCTGATCTGGGTGATGTACGGCTATAGCCTGGCCTTCGGGCCGGACGTGTCGGGGGGCGCATCCAACTTCATCGCCGGTCTGGGCAAGGCCTTCCTAAAGGGCGTCACGCCCGCCAGCCAGGCGGCGACCTTCACCGCCGGCGTTGAGATCCCCGAATATGTCTTCATCTGTTTCCAGATGACCTTCGCCGCGATCACCGCCGCGCTGGTCCTGGGCTCGGTGGTCGAGCGGATGAAGTTTTCGGCGGTGATGGCGTTCGTCGCGGTGTGGCTGACCATCGTCTATTTCCCCGTCGCGCACATGGTGTGGGCGGCGTCGGGCCTGTTCTTCAAGGCGGGCGCGCTCGATTTCGCGGGCGGTACGGTGGTGCACATCAACGCCGGCGTCTCGGCACTGGTCGCCTCGCTGATCCTGGGCAAGCGCATGGGCTATCCGACCACGCCGATGCCCCCGCACTCGCTGACGCTGACCGGTGTCGGCACGGGTCTGCTGTGGGTCGGCTGGTTCGGGTTCAATGCCGGCTCGGCGCTGGAGGCCAATGGCTCGGCGGGTCTGGCGATGATCAACACCTTCGTCGCCACCGCCAGCGGCGGCCTGTTCTGGATGCTCGCCGAGCGTCTGGCGGGGCATAAGGGGTCGGCGCTGGGCTTCTGCTCGGGCATCGTCGCGGGTCTGGTCGCGGTGACGCCGGCGGCCGGCAACTCGGGCCCGTTCGGTGCCATCGTGCTCGGCGCGATCGCCAGCGTGGTCTGCTTCTACGCGGTCTCGGTGCTTAAGCCCAAGCTCGGCTATGACGACGCGCTCGACGCCTTCGGCGTGCACGGCATCGGCGGCATGGTCGGCGCGATCGGTACCGCCGTGGTCTATGCCCCCTCGCTGGGCGGCCCGGGTGCGGCGGATTACGACATGGGCGCCAAGCTGCTGGTCCAACTCGGCGCGGTCGGCACCACCATCGTCTGGGCCGCCATCGGCACCGTCATCGCCATGTATGTCGCCAAGGCGATCACCGGGCTGCGCGTCTCGCAGGAAGTCGAGCAGGAAGGCCTCGACCTCGGCGAGCACGGGGAACGCGCCTACAACTGATCGGGAGCGGGGGCGCCAAGAACCCCCGTACCCCACGACGTTCCTCCTGCGGACGACCTAAGCCCGGTGCGGCAACGCACCGGGCCTTTTTTTGTGGGTGGGGGATTTCCAAACATCCGTTCGCACTGAGCGAAGTCGAAGTGCACGGGGATCGCTCGCGGCTAGGGCGCGGCGTGGCCTTCGACTTCGCTCAGGCTGAACGGGGGTGGGGGTAGGTGGACCGAAGGCGGCGGCCTTACCGCCCCTTCGGTCCCGCCGGCTGTGCCTTGGCCTGCGCCGCCTTGGCGGCTTCATATTCGTCGAAGGTTCGCGACAGCAGCGCCTGCGCCTCGGCCTCGGTCACCTTGCCGTCCTTGTTCGCATCGGCCTTTTCGAACCACAGGTCGGCAAGGCGCTGGGCATGGACCGCGTCGATCTTCTGCTTGCCCGCGCCCATGCGCAGGATCGCGGCCTTGACCTCGGCCTTGGTCAGCACGCCGTCCTTGTTGGTGTCGCGCGCCTTGAACTCGCGCGAGAATTTGGCGGCGGCCGAGGCGCGGGTGTCCTGCGCCATGGCGGGCAGGGCAAGCGTGGCGGCGACCAGGCCGGCGACGAGGAAACGGGTCATCAAAAAGGCTCCTGAACGGATCATCACGGCCGCTCCTGACGGCCTTTGGCTGTCGGGGGAATGAACGAGGCCACGCCAAGGTTGCGTGGGCGCGCGACAGCGCATAGGGCGCGAGGCAAATCCATCCCCTCTTCGTAAGGACTTTGCCGTGAGCGAAGATATCAAGCGCGTCGTCCTCGCCTATTCGGGCGGCCTCGACACCAGCGTCATCCTCAAGTGGCTGCAGCAGCATTATGGCTGCGAGGTCGTGACCTTCACCGCCGATCTGGGCCAGGGCGAAGAGCTGGAGCCCGCGCGCAAGAAGGCGGAGATGGCGGGCGTGAAGCCCGAGCACATTTTCATCGACGATCTGCGCGAGGAGTTCGTCAAGGATTATGTCTTCCCGATGATGCGCGCCAATGCGCTCTATGAGGGGCTGTACCTGCTCGGCACCTCGATCGCGCGGCCGCTGATCGCCAAGCGCCAGATCGAGATCGCCAAGATGGTCAATGCCGACGCGGTCAGCCATGGCGCGACCGGCAAGGGCAACGACCAGGTCCGTTTCGAGCTGGGCTATTATGCGCTGAACCCCGACATCAAGGTCATCGCGCCGTGGCGCGAATGGGACCTGACCAGCCGCACCAAGCTGATCGAATTCGCCGAGGCGCACCAGATTCCGGTGTCGAAGGACAAGCGCGGCGAAGCGCCCTTCTCGACCGACGCGAATCTGCTGCACACCTCGTCCGAGGGCAAGGTGCTGGAGGACCCGTGGGATGAGGTCCCCGATTATGTCTATTCGCGCACCGTCAATCCGGAAGACGCGCCCGATCAGCCCGAAACGATCACCATCGATTTCGAGCGTGGCGACGGCGTCGCGCTGAACGGCGAGGCGTGCTCGCCCGCGACGCTGCTGACCAAGCTCAACGAGCTGGGCCGCAAGCACGGCATCGGCCGCCTCGATCTCGTCGAGAACCGCTTCGTCGGCATGAAGAGCCGCGGCATGTACGAGACGCCGGGCGGCACCATCTATGCGCTGGCGCATCGCGGCATCGAGCAGATCACGCTTGACCGGGGTGCCGCGCATCTGAAGGACGAACTGGCGCCCCGCTATGCCGAGCTGGTCTATAACGGCTTCTGGTTCTCGCCGGAACGCGAGATGCTGCAGGCCGCCGTCAACTACAGCCAGGAGAAGGTGACGGGCACCGTCCGGCTGAAGCTGTACAAGGGTCAGGCGATCGTGACGGGCCGCAAGTCGCCGTACAGCCTGTACTCGGAAAAGGTCGTCACCTTTGAAGACGACCAAGGCGCCTATGACCAGCGCGACGCGGCGGGCTTCATCAAGCTCAATGCGCTGCGCCTGCGCCTGCTGGGCCGTCGCGACCGGATCTGATCTCCAGCCAACCCGTCCTGGCAGCCACATCATGGGTATGGATCGCCGTCAGGATGGGATGCCCGACAAGCGGGCGGGGCTGTGGTGGCAGTCCCGCCCCTTCTTATGGGCCTGTATTCTTCTCTCGGCGGTGCCGCTGCTCTGGGCCGCCGTGCCGCCCCTGACCGATATGGGCGACCATATCGGCAGCTATCGTATCCTCGCCGAGGCGGGGCGAGGGCCGTTGTCGCGCTATTATGAGGTGCATTGGGCAGCGGTCGGCAATCTGGGTGTCGAGGCGATCGTCCTAGCCTTGCACGGGCTGTTCGGCATCGGGATCGAGCCTGCCGCCAAATTCACGGTTCTGGCGATCCCGCCGCTGACGGTCGCGGGCATGATCGCATTGGCTCGCGCGGTGCATGGCGATCTGCCTGCCAGCGCGATGCTGGCCTTCCCGCTGGCCTATGCCTCCGCCTTTCAGATGGGTTTCGTCAATTTTGCGCTAGCGCAGGCCCTGGTCCTGCTCTCGCTGGCGCTTTGGTTGCGGCTGGCGAAGACGCATGCCCCGGCCTGGCGCATCGGTCTGTTCGCCGTCATCGCGCCCGTCATCTGGCTGTGCCACGCGCTCGGCTGGGCGATGCTGGTCGCCTATACCTTCGGCGCTGAGATAGGGCGGCGGGGCGAACAGGGGGAGTCATGGCCCGGCGCACTGGGCCGTGCCGCCGTCATGGTCGCCCCCATGGCGCTGCCCGCGCTGTGGATGATCCGTGGTGGCGGCGACCAAGTGGCCGGGGAGAGCGGGGGCTGGGCGCTCGTCTACAAGGCGCGATGGCTGTTGACCCTGTTACAGGAGCGCTGGCTGGCCTGGGATGCGGCGGCCATGGTCGTGCTGCTGCTCTTTGGTTATGCCGTTCTCCGGTCGCGCCGCCTGGCAATTCGCCCCGTTCTTGGCGTGCCTGCCGCGATCGGCTTCGCGATCTTCCTGGTTCTGCCCTATGCGTATCGGGGCGGCGCCTATCTCGACATGCGCATGCTGGCACCGGCGACGATGCTGCTTTTGCTGGCGGTGCGGGTGCGCGCACCGGATCTGGCAGGCCGGCTGGCGGTGTTGGGGACGCTGTTCTTTGTGGCGCGGCTGGTCGGCACGACGCTGGCCTTCGCCCAATTGACGCAGGGACAGGAGCGCGACTGGCGCGCCATCGCCGCGCTACCGCCAGGCGGAGCGGTGCTGGTCCTGACGGACGCCAGTGGCGAAGCGCCTTGGGCCGCGCCGCGACGCTGGCATGTCGCGGGCTTGGCGATCGTGCGTGCCGGGGTCTTCACCAACACCCAATGGGCCGTCCCCGGTCAGCATCTGATCCGCTCCAGGCTCGGTCGGGCCGCGCCCTATGATCAGGATCCCTCCTCCTTCGTCTTCCCGCCGGGAAGCGAGGATCGGGCGACCGATTTCGACGAGGCGATCCGCGACTTCAACCGCTGTACCTTCGATGCGGTCTGGACGATCGGTTTCCCTGTGGGGCGGGCGCGTTCCCCCGATCTGGTCCCGATCTGGGCAAAGGGGGATTCCGCCGTCTATCGCGTTCGGCGCGGCCGGTGCTTGTCCAAGCCCCCTTCGGTCCGCTAGGCACCGACGGATGAACGGGGGAAAGCTCAACTGGTGGCAGACGCGGTGGTTTGTGGCGGCGATGGCGCTGCTGGCCGCCGTGCCGCTCCTCTGGCCGACCGTACCGCCGCTGGTCGATCTGGCCGGCCATATGGGGCGCTACCGGGTCCAGCTCGAATATGCCGACCAGCCCTGGCTGGCGCAGTGGTATCATTTCGAATGGCAGATGATCGGCAATCTGGGCATCGACCTGCTGATCGAGCCGCTGGCGCCGATCTTCGGGCTGGAACTGGCGGTCAAGCTGATCGTGATCGCGATTCCGGTGCTGACCGTCACCGGTCTCCTCTGGATCGCGCGCGAGGTTCAGGGGCGCATTCCCGCCACCGCGCTGTTCGCGCTGCCGCTGGCCTATAGCTACCCCTTCCAGTTCGGGTTCGTAAACTTCGCGCTGTCGATGGCGCTGGCGCTCAACCTGTTCGCTTTGTGGCTGCGGATGGGACGGCTGGGCGCGGTGCGGTTGCGCATGGTGCTGTTCGTGCCTTTGTCCTGCCTGTTGTGGCTGGCGCACACCTTTGGCTGGGGCGTGCTGGGCGTGCTGGCCTTTTCGGCCGAGCTGATCCGCCAGCACGACATCCGCCGGGCACGCGGCGCGCGTGGATTGAAGGGATGGGTCGAATCCGCCTTCCACGCTGGCATCGGCTGCATCCCACTGGCGCTGCCCATGGTGCTCATGGTGCTGTGGCGGTCGGGCGAGCATGTCACCGGCCAGACCGGCGACTGGTTCAACTGGCGCTGGAAGATCAATTGGGTGACGATGGCACTGCGCGATCGCTGGATGGCGTTCGACCTTGCCTCGGTGACCGTGCTGTTCCTCGTGCTGCTCAAGGGCGTGCGCGACGAACGGGTCGAATATTCGCGCAATCTGGTGCTGTCGGCGGCGTTCCTGGCGGTCGTCTATGTCCTGTTGCCGCGCATCGTCTTCGGCTCGGCCTATGCCGATATGCGCCTCGCCCCCTATGTGCTCGCGATCGCGCTGATCGCGCTGCGGCCCCGGCGCGGGCTGTCCTTCCGAGGCGCCTCGACGCTGGCGATCGTCGGGTTGCTGTTCTTCGTGGTGCGGATCGGGGCGACCACGGTCAGCTATGTGATGTACAGCAATGACTATGACCGGGTGCTGACCGCGCTGGATCATGTGCCGCCGCGTGCGCGTCTGCTGACCTTCGTGGGCCGCCAATATTGCGCCGATGTCTGGCCGTCGAGCCGGCTGGAGCATGTCGCCGGCCTCGCGCTGGAGCGCAAGCTCGCCTATGCCAATGACCAATGGTCGATGGCGGGGGGCCAGTTGCTGACCGTTCGCTATGCGCCCGCCAAGCGGTTCGCGCATGACCCGTCGGAGATCGTGACCCAGCGCCGCTGCCGGGGCCAATGGTGGCGGCCGATCGAGACCGCGCTCAAGCTGTTGCCGCGCGATGCCTTCGACTATGTCTGGCTGGTCCATCCGCCGCGCTATGACGAGGCACTGACGCGGGGCATGACGCCGATCTGGCGCTCGGGCCGCGATGTGCTCTACCGGATCGACGATCGGCGGCCGATCATCGACCCTACCGCTTATGAGATATTGAGCCGGCCCAATCCCGAGGACGATCGTCGCCCGCCCCCTGCGCGGCGCAGCACCCCGCCCGACAAGGACGACGATTAAGCCGTTCAGCCCCGCCGGAAGGGCGTGAGCTCGCCCAGAAACTCGCTTTCGGCGGCGATGGCCTCGCGCTCCCGCTCGACGAACTCGGCGACCGCGCGGCGAAAGGCGGGGTGGGGGATATAGTGTGCCGAGAAGGTCGGCACGGGGACATAGCCGCGCGCCAGCTTGTGCTCGCCCTGGGCGCCCGCCTCCACCGTCTTCAGGCCCCGTGCGATCGCCGCGTCGATCGCCTGGTAATAGCAGAGCTCGAAATGGAGGAAGGGCACCTCCTCCGTCGCCCCCCAATAGCGGCCGTAGAGCGTATCCTCGCCGATCAGGTTGAGCGCGCCGGCGATCGGGGCCCCATCCCGCTCGGCCAGGATCAGCAGCACCTTGTCGCCCAGCCGCTCGCCGATCCGGTCGAAGGCGGCGCGGGTCAGATAGGGACGCCCCCATTTGCGGCTGCCGGTGTCCTGATAGAAGGCCCAGAAAGCGTCCCAATGCTCCGAGCCTATCTCCGCACCGCTCAGGTGGCGGATGGTCAGCCCCTCGACGGCGGCGGCGCGTTCCTTGCGGATCGCCTTCCGCTTGCGGCTGGCCAGCGCCTCCAGGAAATCGTCGAAGCGGGCATAGCCGTCATTGTGCCAGTGGAACTGCACCCCTTCGCGGATCAGCCAGCCGGCGGCCTCGAAATGCCGAACCTGCTCGGGCGTGACGAAGGTGACGTGGGCGGAAGACAGCTCATTCTGGTCGGTCACCGCCTCGATCGCCGCGATCAGCGCAGGGGCGAGCGCCGGATCGCGCAGCAGCAGCCGGGGCCCCGGCACCGGCGAAAAGGGGGAGGCGATCTGAAGCTTGGGATAATAGCGCCCACCCGCCCGCTCCCAGGCATCCGCCCAGCCATGATCGAAGACATATTCGCCCTGGCTATGCGCTTTCAGATAGGCGGGGGCGATGGCGGCAGGGCGACCGTCCGGGCCGTCGACGACGATCGGCGCGGGGGTCCAGCCGGACCGACCGCCGACGCTGTGCGATTCCTCCAGCGCGGTCAGGAAGGCGTGGGAGACGAAGGGATTGGCCGTTCCGGCGCAGGCGTCCCACTCATCGGAGGACAGGGCAGCGACGCCGGACAGGATACGCGCGATGGCGGTGATCATCGCCCAAAGATATGCGGTGCCCAGCGAAGCGCGACAAGGGGCCCGTCAATATCCTCCCCGGCACGGGGAGGGGGACCGCCGCGAAGCGGTGGTGGAGGGGGCGGGCGGCACGGCAGATCGCTGGCGGCCCCCCCCTCCGTCAGGCGTTCGGCCTGCCCCCCCTCACGGGGAAGGAAAATGGTTTCAGGCCAAAGCTACGATGGCGTCGACCTCGACGGCGGCACCAAGCGGCAGCACCGGCACGCCGACCGCCGAGCGGGCATGGCGGCCGGCTTCGCCGAACAGCGACACCATCAGCTCGGACGCGCCATTGGCCACCTTGGGCTGGTCGGTGAAGTCACCGGCCGAATTGACGAACACGCCCAGCTTCACGATGCGCGCGACGCGCGACAGATCGCCGTTCAGATATTTCTTGATCTGCGCGACCAGCATCAGGCCACAAGCCTGCGCGGCCTTCTGCCCATCCTCTAGCGAGACGCCCTCGCCCAGTCGCCCGGTGACGAGCTGGCCATCGATAAAGGGCAACTGGCCCGAGATGTGGAGAAGCCCGCCCGCCTCGACGACGGGGACATAGGCGGCGACGGGGGCGGCAGCCTCCGGCAGGGTGAGGCCGAGTTGCTCGAGCGCGCGATCGATATGCGTGGTCATAGGGCGAGACATGGCGCGCTCGGCCCCCGCCGGTCAAGCGGTGGCGGGGCGCCCCTCGGCGAAACGCGCCGCGATCCAGGCTTTCGCCTGCCGCCAGTCGTCGATGCGCGCATGGGCGTCCGGCGCGGGCGGCACGTGCGGGGCCATTTCGGGTTCCGACACCATGTGCAGCCGATGGACCTGGGGCGCATGGGTCGCGACCGAGGCGTGATGCTGGGCCAGATCGTCGACGAAGACGGTGACGGGGTGGCCATGATCGGCGACCAGCCTGGCTACCGGCTCGCCCTTGCCGCCCGTGTTGCACTGGACGTGATGATGGATGCCGAAGCGGGCAAGCTGCTCGATTCGGGGAACCCGGCATTCCTCGACCAGATTGGTCAGGATGACGATATCGGCGGTCTGTCCCAGCACCGACAGCGCCTCGGCGGCATGGGGCACCAGCGTCTGGCGCTCCATCTGGTCGGGGAAGAAGCCGTGCAGCAGATCCCATGCCTCGGCCGGGGTCGGTGCGGGCTGTCCGCCCCGCCGGGTCATCGATCCGAAAAAGTCATGGGTGTCGAGCGCGAAGTCCATGTCGTGCGATTCGTCCAGCCAGCTACGGAAATGCCGCACCATATGGACCAGCACCTCGTCGCAGTCGCAGATCAGCAGCGGCTTCATGCGGCCTCCTCCAGCGCCCGGCGCGCCGCGACCAGCGCCTCGGGCCGTTCGTCCAGCGCCTCGGCACAAGCGACGAGATCGGCCTCATGCGCCTCCAGAAAGGCCAGAATCGCCGCCAGCACGCCGGGTTCGCCCGCGCCGCCGCGCAGTTCGGCGGGCGACAGACCGGTCAGCGCCAGCAGGCGTTCGGCCCGGGCGGGGCTTTCCAATGTCCAAACCAGGGCCTGAAGCGCCAGGTTCATGGCGCGCTCGATTGTATCCGGTCCGGGCATTGCCTATCGTCGTCCATGGTGACTGTTGGAGCGGGCGTGGCAAGAAAGGTGCTCGTTGTCGAGGACAACGAACTCAATCTGAAACTCTTCTGCGACCTTTTGCGCGTGCACGGCTTCATCGCTGAGCCGGTGCGCGACGGGCGCGAAGCGGTCGCGTACGCGCGGGCGTTCCAGCCCGATCTGATCATCATGGATATCCAGATGCCGCACGTCACCGGCTATGAGCTCATCCTGGAGTTGAAGGCGGACGAGGAATTGCGCCGCATCCCGGTGATGGCGGTCACCGCCTATGCCGGCCGCGAGGATGAGGACCGCATCCGCGCGGCGGGGGCGGACGCTTATGTGTCCAAGCCGATCAGCCTGATGCGCTTCATGGAGGCGGTGAACGCTTTGGTGTGAGGGGGGGACAATCTCCCTTCGGTCAAAATCCCAAGGCACGTTCGCACTGAGCGAAGTCGAAGTGCACGTCCCGGCCCCGGCCACGAACGTCATCCCGTGGCCTTCGACTTCAGCGCTTTGCGCTGAAGTTTATCCTGAGCCAGCCGAAGGGCTCAGGCTGAACGGAGGGCGGACGTAGAAGATTTTTGGTTCGCGCGGAGGCGCGGAGGACGCAGAGGGGGCTCTCTTCGGTCGGCAGGCAGGTTGTCTTTTACAGGTGTTGGTTCGGGAAGAACTATCCCCAAGAACTAACATCTCCGCGTCCTCCGCGCCTCCGCGCGAACCTCATCCAAGCCTGCGGCGCTTACCCCCCCGAATCATCCTCGCCCACCGACGCCTTGCGCCCCTTGAACCCCTGCGCGACGACGAACCATTCCACCGATCCCTTGCGGCTTGATGGCGGCTTGGCGTGCTTCACGGTGGCGAAGTGGCGCTTCATCTCGGCAACGAGCTGCGAATCGGCACCGCCCGCGAACACCTTCGACACGAACACCCCGCCTGGCGACAGCACGTCGCAGGCAAAGGCGAAGGCCGTCTCGACCAGTCCCATGGTACGCAGCGCGTCGGTCTGGGGATGGCCGACGGTGTTGGCCGCCATGTCCGACATGACGAGGTCGGGCGCGCCGCCCAGCGCCTCCATCAGCCTGTCCGGCGCCGCATCGTCCATGAAGTCCATCTCGAAGATGGTGACGCCGTCGATCGGGTCGACCGGCAACAGGTCGATGCCGACGACCGCCGCGTTCGGCAGCTTGCGCCGCACCACCTGGCTCCAGCCGCCCGGCGCGATGCCAAGGTCGATGATGCGCTTCTTGCCGCGCAGGAAGCCGAACCGCTCGTCCAGCTCGATCAGCTTATAGGCGGCGCGGCTGCGATACCCCTCCGCCTTGGCGCGGCGGACATAGGGGTCGTTCAACTGGCGCTCCAGCCAGCGGGTCGATTGCGCGGTGCGGTTCCGGGCGGTGCGCACGCGCTGGTGCAGGCCCGAATTTCCTCTGCTCACGGTCTGGCGATTCCCATCAAACGGCGCAGGATTCCCTCGCGAATCCCACGGTCGGCGATCCCTAGCCGCTCGGCGGGCCAGAGGTCCAATATCGTCTCGAGAATGGCGCAGCCGGCGACGACCAGATCGGCGCGCTCGGGGCCGATGCACGCCACCTTGCCGCGCGCGGCCAAGCTCTTGCGCGACAGGTCGGCGCTGATCTCGCGCATTGCCGAGGTGGGCACAATCAGCCCGTCCACGGCGGCGCGGTCATATTGGCTGAGCCCCAGATGGACGCTGCCCAATGTCGTCACCGTCCCGCTGGTGCCCAGCAGCCGCGGACGCGTCAGGTCGGTCGGCAGGCGCGCGGCGAAGGGGGCGAAACTGTCCGCGACGATGCCGCGCATCCGGGCATAGGCCTCCAGCCGCCCCACCTCGCCCTCGCCGCCGCCGGCACTTTCGGTCAGCGAGACGACGCCCCAGGGCGCGGAATGCCAGTCGAGGATGCGCGGAACCTTGCCGCTCGTATCGACTAGCACCAACTCGGTCGATCCGCCGCCAATGTCGAAGATCAGCGCGGGGTCCTCGCCCGGCTCGATCAGCGCATGGCAGCCGAGCACGGCGAGCCGCGCCTCTTCCTCCGCCGAGATGATGTCCAGATGGATACCGGTCTCGGCCAGCGCCCGCGCGATGAAGGCGGGGCCGTTGGCGGCACGCCGGCACGCCTCGGTCGCGACCGCGCGCGACAGGGTGACGTTGCGGCGCTTCAGCTTGTCGGCACACACGCGAAGGGCGGCGATGGTGCGGTCGATCGCGGCATCGGACAAGCGGCCGGTCGTCGCCAGTCCTTCGCCCAACCGCACGATCCGCGAAAAGGCATCGACCACCGCAAAGCCGCCGCCTTGCGGACGCGCGATCAGCAGGCGGCAATTGTTCGTGCCCAGGTCGAGCGCGGCATAGGCCTGCGCATCGGACCAGCGGCCACGCTGGGGCCGGGGCGGTGCCGGACGGGCAGGGGGCTTGGCCTGCCGGTACGGCCTTCGGGTGGGACCATCCCCCATCGCCGTATCTCGCTTTATTCTGTTCTATCCGTCACGGACATGAGTGTCCGCCGGTGCTTGGACCCCAAGGTAGCGAGTCGTTACCGTTGCGACAAGACGCACCGCCCGACCAAGTGCGCAAAGTCGGTTGACAAGCCCGATCGCCCCGCCTAGACGCACGCCCCTGTCCGGTGCCCCGTCGTCTAAAGGTAAGACCACGGACTCTGACTCCGTTAATTGAGGTTCGAATCCTCACGGGGCATCCAGAGACATCAAGAAATCGCTCATTATGCAACGGCTTGATCCCCATCGGTGGCTACCTTTGCGGAATGGTTGGCCATCACCTTGTGCATGGCGGCATCAACAACCTCCGGCCGAGCGTCCGATCCAGCGTACAGGCGATACTATTTGACGGTCTTGTGGCCGGTTATCGCGATGCCCTCTTCATCGCTGCCTCCTGATTCTCGGCATCGTCGGGCAGCAGCCTTGCGCAGGCCGTGAAGCTGGCAATGTGCGAGGCCAGCATCGATGCAGGCATCCTTCAAAGGCATAGAAGCCCTTCTCGGCGAACGGCTGGCCATATTTCGTCTCGATCAGGGGTGAGGCCCCCAAGGGCCCTGCGGCCAGCGAAAGCGCCAACGGTTCGACGATGGGGATAAACTCTTTCGACCTATAGTGCGATTTGGAATAGCGGACGGCATAACCCTTGTGGCGGAACCGCCACCGTATCTTCTGGTGGCGATTTCGACAGCCCGTAATGTGAAAAGGGGGGCTCGTGGTCATTTGCGACCAAAGGCCTCAAGCTGCGCGTCTAGGGCGCAGTAGCGAGGGGCGGTCATAAAGGACACGCCTGTCGCCGGTGTCGACGGGACAAAGAGTACCGCGATCGACAGCACCTACATCAAGGCGCAACGCGCGGCCTTCGGCGGAAAAGGGGGCGCCAGACCCAGGCGATCGGCCGTTCGCGCGGCAGATGGACGACGAAGGTCCACGCGCTCACCGATGTCATCGGCCGCCCCTATGTGCCGATGCTGACGGCCGGCAATGTCAGCGACGTGAAAGCGGCGCCTGCGTTCCTCGAATGGGCCGGTCGCATGCGTTACCTCCTTGCTGACAAAGGCTACGATGCCGACCGGCTACGCCGTTGGCTACGTGACGCCGGGGCCGTTCCCGTCATTCCCGGACGACGAAACCGCAAACGCCAATCCGCTACGACAAGGACAGATACCGCGACCGCCACCGGATCGAGAACGCCTTTTGCCGTCTCAAAGACTTCCGCCGCGTCGCCACCCGCTATGACAAACTTGCCGCCAACTGCCTGTCAGGCGTTGCGATCGCAACCGCACTCGCCCTCTGGCTTTGACTGAGTCTCGGCCCCAGAGTTCTACGACCGCGCCCGCCGCGTCGTACCCGACATCGCCGCCCTCTTCACCGACGCCATTCTTACTACCGCCTCGCCGTCCAGCGCCACGGCGTCCTCGCCCCTCACGCTCAAACCAAGGCGCAGACCCACCTCATCGGGTCCACCCACTCTTCCATCCAAGACAATCTGGCCCGCCTCAACCGCCGCTCCCAGCGTTTCTCCAAATCATGGGAGATACTCGCCATCACTCTCGACCTCTTCCTCAACCGACATCTCATGCCAATCAGAGGTAAACTGTGCCCCTGTAAGGGGAAGGGGTAGGCCGAAGGCCTGACGGAGGGGGCACCCCTCCACCATGCTGGACACACCCTCCCCTTGCAGGAGAGGATAATCAGTCTTCGCCCTATTCCCCCTCGCCCTCATAACGTTCGTCCGGCGGGCGGCGATCGTCGGGGCCGGGGCCGGCGCGTTCTGGGCGGCGGCGGCCGGGGCCGACGGTGATCGATCCGTCGTCGCCGGTATGCAGGTCGATGCCGAGGCCCTGGATGATGTCGCCGACCGGATCGGCGGTGGGCATGGTTTCTTCCTCCATGCCGTTGGCGATCGCGTCGGGATCGACCTCTTCCTGCACGACCGGGGCCGCCACCGGCGGGATGTCGAGCGCGGACTGCATGAAGGCGCGCCAGATTCGCGCGGGCACGCCGCCGCCCGACAGGCCGGGATTGGGCGTGTTGTCGTCATTGCCGACCCAGACGCCCACCACCAGATCGCGGACGAAGCCCATGAACAGCGCGTCGCGCGAATCCTGCGTCGTGCCGGTCTTGCCATAGGCATCGACGGTCAGCAGCGCCTGCCGCCCCGTCCCCGTCTTGATCGAAGACGACAGCAGATCGAGCATCCCGTCATGCACCGCCGAGGCAAAGCCGGTCTTGCGCTCGGTCAGCGACTGGTACCAGCCCTTTTCCTTGACGTCGTTCAGCCCGCGCGCGGCGACCGGATAGCTTTCATTGGCCACCGCGGCATAGGCGGCGGTCAGCTCCAGCAGGCTGACGGTCGAGGTGCCCAGCGCGATCGTCGCCTCGTTCGGGATCGGCGTGGTGATACCCAGGTCGCGCGCCGCCTTGATGACCGACTTCACGCCGACCGCCTGGGTCAGCCGCGCGGCGGCGACGTTCGATGACCGCGCGAACGCCTGGCGCAGCGTGATCTTGCCCAGATAGCGCCCGTCACTGTTGCGCGGCTTCCACCCGGCGATGTCGACCGGCTCGTCCTCGACCGTCGAGTCCGGCGTCATGCCGGAACGCAGCGCCGCCAGATAGACGAACAGCTTGAAGGCCGAACCCGGCTGGCGACGCGCTTGGGTGGCGCGGTTGAACGGGCTCTTGGAATAATCCTTGCCGCCGACCATCGCGACGACGCGGCCATCGGGGCGCATCGCGACCAAAGCGACCTGTGCCTGATTGAGCCCCGCGCTGCGCACGGTCCGTTCGGCAATACGCTGGAGCCGGGGGTTGAGCGTGGTCTGGACGGTCGCCTCGGTCTTGATCTCGCCCGCCTGGTCGCGGGCTTCGGGCAGGACCCAGTCGGCGAAATAGGTGCCCGAGGGCAACGTCTCGGGCCGCGCGGCGAGCACGCGCTGCGGCTGGACGGCATCGGCCTCCGCCTTGGTCAGGAAGCCCGCATCCTCCATCGCGGCGACCACGACCGCCTGCCGCGCCCGCGCGCCCTTCAAATTGGTGGTGGGGGCCAGACGCGAGGGCGCCTTGACCAGCCCCGCCAGCATCGCCGCCTGGCCGATGTTCAGCTTGTCCGGGGTTCGGCCGAAATAATGTTTCGAGGCGGCGGTGATCCCGTACACATTGTCGCCGAAATAGACGTTCGACAGATAGCGCGAGAGGATTTCGTCCTTGGTCAGCCACGCCTCCAGCCAGAAGGCGATCATCGCCTCGCGGATTTTGCGGCCTGCGGTGCGGTCGGAATCGAGAAAGGCGTTCTTGGCGAGCTGCTGGGTGATGGTCGATCCGCCCTCACGCACCCCGCCCGAACCCAGATTGTGCCAGGCGGCGCGCAGGATACCGCGCGGGTCGATGCCCCAATGGGAATAGAAACGCCGGTCCTCGATCGCGAAGAACGCCTCGCGCACATGGGCGGGTAGCTTGGCGGCATCGACCGGCGCACCGATGATCGCGCCGCGCCGCGCGATCGGCGTGCCGTCATCGGCGGTCAGCGTGATCGAGGGCGGCGTCGGCGGCTGGAGCGAGCGCGACAGGGGCGCGGTGATCGCCAGCCAGATGATCGCGATGACCAGTAGGATGATGCCCGCGCCCGCGCCGCGCGCGATCCACCGGCCCCAGCGGATGCGACGGCGCGGCGGCGCGGACGGGATATCGTCCTCATCGGGGCCGAAGGACCAGCTTTGCGTCTCCGCATCATAGAGCGGGTAGTGATGCCCGACCGGCTCATAGGGGCGGTCGATCGGCACGCGGTCGGGATTGAACGGGTCGGGGCGCATCGCAGGGTTCCGGTGGTCGGCCACTCGTGTATTACTTTACCAGAACACCGAGCGCAAGCATGGCCCCGTGTTTACCCTGTTTGCGGCACCTCCGGCAAGCGCTCCGCAGGGGGCGTGTCCTCGATCAGGCCGGCACGGTGCGCGACGATGGTCGGGACCAGGGCCTGCCCCGCGACATTGATCGCGGTCCGCCCCATGTCGAGGATCGGATCGATGGCGAGCAGTAACCCCGCACCCTCCAGCGGCAGGCCCAGCGTCGACAGGGTCAGCGTCAGCATGACGACCGCACCGGTCAGCCCGGCGGTCGCGGCCGAGCCCAGCACCGACACCAGCACGATCAGCACATAATCGCCGACATGCAGCGGCAGGCCATAATATTGCGCGACGAACAGCGCCGAGATCGCCGGATAGATGGCGGCGCACCCGTCCATCTTGGTCGTCGCGGCAAAGGGCACCGCAAAGGCCGAATAGGCACGCGGCACGCCCAAGCGCCGCTCGACCGTGTCCTCGGTGACGGGCAGGGTGGCGATCGACGAGCGCGACACGAAGCCGAGCTGGATGGCGGGCCAGGCGGCGGCGAAGAAACGCTTGGGCGACAGTCCGTTGGCCAGCAACAGCAGCGGATAGACGACGAACAGGACGAGGCCGAGCCCGATATAGACGGCCAGCGCGAAGCTGCCGAGCGCGGACAGCGACTGCCAGCCATAGCGCACGATCGCATTGCCGAGCAGCGCGCCCGAGCCGATCGGAGTCAGCCGGATCACCCAGGAGAGGATACGCCGGAAGATGGCGAGCGCCGAGGCGTTGAACGACAGGAAGCTCTCGCCCTTGTCGCCGACCCGCACCGCCGCGACGCCGATCGCCACCGCCATGACGATGATCTGGAGGATGTTGAACGACAGCCCGGTCTTCAGCGCGCCGCCATCGCCCGCACTGGTCGAGGCGGAGAGACCGAGGATGTTGGAGGGGATCAGCCCGCGCAGGAAATCGAGCCACGACCCGGCGGTGTCGGGCCGCACCGCGCTGCCCGGCGCGATGCCGGCGTGGAGTCCGGGCTGCAATACCGTGCCCAGCGTCAGCCCGATGCTGACCGCGATCAGCGCGGTGATGGCGAACCAGATGAAGGTCGCGGCGACCAGCCGCGCGGCATTGTTCAGGTCACGCAAAGCGGCGATCGAGGCGACGATGGCGGTGAACACCAGCGGCACGACCAGCACCTTGAGGAGCTGGACGAAGCTCTCGCCGATGATGCGCAGGCCCTCGGCCAGGCCGGCCAGCCCCTGCGACCGGGCGAGCAGGCCGAGCAGCAGGCCGACGGCCATGCCGACGAACACCTGGGCGCCGAAGGAAAAACGGAATCTCATCCGACCATAGCTAGCGAGCCGGGCAAACGATCCCAACCAAGTTTTGCGTGGGTGGAAGAAAGCTCCCCAATTCGCGCCACTTGCGGGGCGGACCGACGCCCGTCGGGGGCTGGGGGAGAATGGTGCTGCCGGTGAGGATTGAACTCACGACCTCAGCCTTACCAAGGATGCGCTCTACCACTGAGCTACGGCAGCACTCGCGTCTCGACGCGGGAAGCGCGCCTAGAGACGATTGGCGGGACATTGTCAAGCGCTTGTTCGTCGGATTATGCGAATGAGCATGGCAAAGGACGAAAAGGCCGAGCGGCTGGCGGCGGCGCTCCGCGAGAATCTCAAGCGACGCAAGGCGCAGGCGCGGGGGCTGGATGAGGCGCCGCCATCGCGAGCGCCCCGCGACGGCAGCGCGGCTTCGTCCGAGGACGGAACCGAATAGGGCTCCGGCGCGAAACCATTTCCTTGCCGGTACCGCCACTTACCATCCGATCAACCAAACAACACAACGCTGATATTGATAGTGACTCTCATTCCGCTTTGCGGCGCGGCCGGGAAAAGGGGAATGTAATGCAGATCAACTGTCACGTCGTCAGGCTGGGTACTCTTGCGTGGAGCGCCCTCCTGTCTTCGCCTGCCGGCGCCCGCCCCGGCGCACCGCCTCGCGCTGGCCGGCCTGCGCGCCCGCTTCTGAACGATCGTCACCAGCCTCCGGCCATGCCGGCCGGGGGGCTGGTTGAATCGGACATCGATAACAAAGGTCCGATGTCGTTCCCCGCAATATAGCGGTGGAACGATCCCGTTGTAGAGAAAGGGTAATGTCCGAAGGTCCCTGACAAGGCGCACTTTCCAAGTCTCTTCAGCAACAATTAGTCGCAATTCGGAGCGGACCCGACACGTTACGCGGGCGTTTCGTCCGCAAAAGGGGACGTCATGCTCGATATATTCGGCAGCTATTGCGGGTCGGCACCCACCGCCGCATCCTGGCTGGAGCGGTGGAATGGCGATGCCGTTCTGATCACGGCGTTGGTGCTTGCCGCCGGGACGATGATGGCGTTGCGCGGGGGCGAGCGCCGCGCCGGGCTGATCGCCATCGCCATTCTGGCCATCGTCTTCGTCTCGCCGCTCTGCGCCTTGTCGGTCGCGCTCTTTTCGATGCGGACCCTGCACCATCTGCTGCTGATCGGCGTGGCCGCGCCCTTGCTGGCGGTCGCCGTGCCGACGCGGACGCCACTGCCGCCCGCGATCGCGCTCTCGGTGGCGACGATCACCTTGTGGTTCTGGCATATCCCCGCCGCCTATGATGCCGCCTTGGCCAACAAGCTCATCTACTGGACGATGCAGGCGAGCCTGCTCGCCACGGCCTGGAGCTATTGGGATGCGGTCCGCCGCGCCGATCCGCCGGTTGCGCTGACCCTGATCGCGACAGGGGCCGCGCAGATGGGGATGCTCGGCGCGATACTGACCTTCGTCACGCGGCCGCTCTACGGCACGCATTTGGCGACGACCGTGCCGTTCGGGATCGGGCCGGTGGCCGACCAGCAACTGGCCGGGCTCGCCATGTGGGTGATCGGGCTGGTCCCCTATGCGGTGGTCGGCGCGCTGATCGCGCGGTCGACATGGCGGCGGATGGCGGCGGCATGATCCTGAGCATCGTCAAGGGGCTGCACATCGCCGCGCTGATCCTGTGGTGCGCAGGGCTGGTGGCGCTGCCGCTGATGCTGGGCAAGCATCGGCTGGATGAGGGGCAGGCGGATTATGCCCGGCTCCGGCTGCTGACGCATGACAGCTATACGATGATCGTGACCCCGGCCGCCGTGATCGCGATCGCGGCCGGAACCGCGCTCATCTATCTGCGCGGGGTGTTCGAGCCATGGATGTTCGCCAAGCTGGTCGCGGTCGGCCTGCTCGTCTGCCTTCACGCGCTGGTCGGTCACACCGTCCTGCTGATGAGCGAGCGGCGGGGCCAATATACGCCGCCGTCACCCCTGCCGCTGATCATCGGCAGCATCGCGACCATGACGGTGGTCCTGCTGCTCGTCCTCGCCAAGCCGGTCGTGCCCGATATCGCGCCAGCGTGGCTGAAGACGCCGCAACATCGTCAGCTCCCTGTCGAAGAGACACCGATTTGATACTCGAACACCAGCTTGCCGCCGTGCCACCCGGTGAAGCCCGTGAAGCCGACTGCGAACAGCGACAGCAGCAGGCCATAGGGCAGGACCGCCTGTTCGAAACCGGTCAGGCGGTATCCCCAATTGGCGCCCAGGATCGACAGCAGCATCACCGCGATGATGAAGTGCGTCCAGCTCGCCGAGCGGGCGCGGATGCCGGGGACCATCAGCAGCTCGACGGTGCCCGCGATGCCGGCGAGCACACCGAACAGAAAGCCCGCGCCCGAGGCCCACAACGCCGCCCGCGCCCAGAAGATATCGCCCGTCCACCAGTAGAGCAGATCGGCGCCCAGGGTGCAGGTGGTCAGCGCGATGGGGAAGGCGACCAGCATGGCATGGATCGGGTGACCGGCGACCGCGATCTTCGATTCGGTGCGGTCGAAGGACGGCCGTTGTTCGACGGGATCGACCAGGCGGGTCTCGGCAACCTCTTGGCGGGCGGTGTCGGTGATCATCGGTGCATGGCTCTCCTGACCGGGGCGGGCCGCGCCGGCATGTGCGCGACAACGCTCATCACGCTTTCGGGTTGCACGGGCGCGTTGTCGACCATCGATCCGGCGGGGCCCCATGCACGTTCGGTCGCGACCATGTGGTGGATGATGCTGGGCGGTGCGGTGATCCTGGCCGGTCTCGTCTTCGTGCTGCTCGCGCTGGCGTTCCGCCGTCGCGACGGGGAGCGGACCGCGGCCTCGGGCCGGCTGTGGATCGGCGGGCTCGGTCTCGCCATGCCCGGCATCGTCCTGCTCGCGCTGGTCGGTTATGCGCTGACGGTCGGCATCGGCACGCTGCCGACGGCGGACCCCCGTGCGGTCGAGATTCGGGTGACCGCGCGACAATATGCCTGGGACATGGTGCATCCCGGCGGCATCCGTACGCAGAATGTGCTGCACATACCCGCCGGGCGCCCCGCCGATCTGGTCATCACCTCGACCGATGTCATCCACAGTTTCTGGATACCCCGGCTGGCGGGCAAGATGGATGCGATCCCCGGTCACACCAACCGCCTGCGCATCGTCGCCGATGCGCCCGGCACCTATCGCGGCGAGTGCGCCGAATATTGCGGCGTGGGGCACAAGAACCATGGTTTCACCGTCGTCGCGCATGACGCGGCAGGGTGGGCGGCGTTCACGGGGGAAGCGGGATGAGCGCGCTGAAGCGGCATTATGATCTGACGGCGATCTGGCGGAACGAGCCGGGGTGGCGCGGCTATCTGCGCTCCGTCAACCATAGCGACATCGGCAAGCGGTTCATCGTCGCGGCCTTCGCCTTCTTCGCGATCGGCGGCGTGCTGGCGATGCTGATCCGTGCCCAGCTCGCCACGCCGCGCAGCGCCTTTGTCGGGCCCGAGGTCTATAACCAGCTTTTCACGATGCATGGCAGCATCATGATGTTCCTGTTCGCCATCCCCATGTTCGAGGGGCTGACCATGTATCTGCTGCCCAAGATGCTGGGCAGCCGCGACCTGGCCTTTCCGCGCCTCTCGTCGCTCGGCTGGTGGTGCTATCTCTTCGGGGGCACGATCATCGTCATCGCGATGCTGGCCGGGGTGGCGCCCGATGCGGGCTGGTTCCTCTACCCACCGTTGTCGGGCAAGACCTATACGCCCGGCATCAACTCCGATGTCTGGCTGCTCGGCGTCACCTTTGTCGAGATTTCGGCGATGTGCGCGGCGATCGAGATTACCGTGTCGATCCTGAAGCTGCGCGCGGCGGGCATGCGGCTCGACCGCATGCCGATCTTCGCCTGGTATCTGCTGGCGACCGCCGGGATGATGGTGTTCGGCTTTCCGCCGCTGATCCTGGGGTCGATCCTGCTGGAGGTGGAGCGCGCTTTCGGCTGGCCCTTCTACTCGCCCGAGCTCGGTGGATCGCCGCTTTTATGGCAGCATCTGTTCTGGCTGTTCGGCCATCCCGAGGTCTACATCATCTTCCTGCCGGCGGCCGGCGCGGTCTCCACCATTTTGCCGGTGATGGCGCGCACCCGGCTGCTCGGCCACGGGGCCATCGTCGCGGCGATCCTGGCGCTCGCTTTCCTCAGCTTCGGGCTGTGGGTACACCATATGTTCACCACCGGCATTCCGCATATGGCGCTCGGCTTCTTCTCGGCGGCGTCCGCGCTGGTGGCGATCCCGACGGCGGTGCAGATGTTCGCTTGGCTCGGTACCCTGTGGCAGGGACGGCCCGAGATGAAGCTGCCGATGCTCTATCTGATCGGTTTCTTCATCATGTTCGTGATTGGCGGCCTGACCGGCGTGATGCTAGCCATGGTCCCGTTCGACGCGCAGGCGCACGACACCGCCTTCGTCACCGCGCATCTTCATTATGTGCTGGTCGGCGGCTTCGTCTTCCCCATGCTGGCCGCCGCCTATTACTGGCTGCCGCATTTCACGGGGCGCGAGCGGGTGATGCGCGTGGGTGAGGCGGCGTTCTGGCTGATCTTCATCGGCTTCAACCTGACCTTCTTCATGATGCATCTGACCGGGCTGCTCGGCATGCCGCGGCGGATCGACACCTATGCGGAGGGGATGGGGTGGACCTGGCTCAACCTGCTGTCCTCGGTCGGCGGCTTTCTGCAGGCGTTCGGCTTCGCGTTGTTCCTGATCGATGTGGTGCTGCAGATCTGGCTGGGGCGAATCCATCGCCGCAATCCCTGGGGCGCGACGACGCTGGAGTGGGCGATGCCGATCCCGGCACCCGCCTATAATTTCGCCAGCCTGCCGACCGTATCGACGCGCGATCCACTGGCCGACGATCCCGATCTGGGCGTGGCGCTGGCGCGGGGTGAGGGGCTGCTCGCCGACATACGCCATGGCTGGCGCGAGACGCTGGCGGTCGACATGACCACCGGCGCGCCCGACCATATCGTGATCCTGCCGGGCAATAGCTGGCTGCCGATCGCCACGGCGGCGATGCTTGGCGGATTTTTTGTCGCGATGCTGGCCGGCATCTATGTCGTCGCGCCGATCTTCCTGATCGGTACTATCTGGCTGGGATGGCGTTGGGCTTGGACCAATGGCAGCCGGGCCGATATCGGGGCGCTGCCGACGGGCGGTGGCCTGTCGCTGCCGACCAGTTTCGAGGCGCAGCGGACGACCGGCTGGTGGGGCAGCGTGTTCGCCCTGGCCGCCAGCGCGACGCTCTTCGCCTCGCTGCTCTTCGGCTATGGCTTTCTCTGGACCATCGCGCCGAACTGGCCGCCGCCCGCACTGATCCCGCCCTCGCTGATCGTGCCGTTGCTCGCGATCGGCGGGGCTGCGACCGCGATGATCGCCAGCCGCGCGGGGCGGATGCCGATCGCGCTGGCCGGGCACCTCGCGATCATCGGGGCGCTCATCCTGCTGCTCGCCAGTGCGCCGAGCCCGTCCAGCCATGCCTATGCCGCGACCAGCGCCGCGTTGGCCGCCTATGGTATTTTCCATGCCGGGCTGGCGGCGGTCATGGTGGCCTTCCTGATGGCGCGGGCCAAAGCGGGTTTCCACTCGGCCGCGCGCGCCGGCGAGCCACGCATCATGCGGTTGTGGAGCGACCATGGCGCGGGGGCGGGGGCCTTTGTCGCGGTGCTGCTGGTCGTGCCGGGGTGGTTCGCATGATGGTGCTGCTGCGCCTCTCCGCCGGCCTGATCGGCTGGGCCGCCGCTTTCTGCCTGATCTATGCGCTGCACGGGCTCGGTTGCGCCGGGGGATGGGACCGTCTTCCCTTCGTTGGACTCAGCGTTCATCGCTGGACGCTGTTGGCGGCGTGGGCGGGTTCGCTTGCCGTGACACTGATGCTGGCGCTGAGGCTGACCCGGCACCGGGCGACCTCACTCGACCGTGCCGCGGTGGCGCTAGGCTGGGTCGGCTTTGCCGCGACGCTCATCACCTTTGCGCCGATCGTCATCGTGCCTTCCTGTGCCTGACGGCAACGGGCCGGAGGTGAATCAGGGCGGATGGAGGCGAACGCCGGGAAGCAGGTGAATGCCACGACGCCCGCCTTGTCGGAGCATATCCTTACTTAGCGCTCGATCACCGCGAAGTCGGTGCGCAATAAGGATCATTGCGAGCCGTGAACTCGTCAAAAGACGCAACTGCGGCGACAACCAACGGTGTCATGCCGTGCAGGTGGCAAATGCCTTCGGTGATGATAACTCCCCACCTCGCTGTTCGGTTCGCGGCCGATTGTTTAGCGCGCGAACTCTTGATGCGCGCTGCGTTCGCGTGTCGCGGACGGGGGTGTTCAACCGCATATTTGCAGAGACGCACACCAAAGGTGCCTCGGCTGATTGCGTACCCGCCGCGCCATGATCGTCGCGACGGGAACCAGGTTATTGGACCATGCGCACGCCTTTGCCAAAAGCAGGGACCGTCAATGTTGGACTGACTTCTCCATCAAGTTCGGAACAGATCACGCGCTTTGGCGGCATGCCGAGCGCGCATATGTCACAAAACGACTCGCCAATAACCAACCCGCAGCTAAAATATATGATTGCTACCGAGTCCGTCGGGCCCTTCCGCGTTACTGGCCTTCGCCGTGCGATAGTTAGTCTGCGGGCCGTGCTTGCGGAAGTGCCCCGCGATCTGCCCGACCTGCTGGCTCTGCTCAGCAGCGCGGGCATCGAGGTAAATCGACTCCAGCGCGGCAGCCGTACGAAGGTATCCAATCACGCCTGGGGCAGCGCGATCGACCTCCGCGTTGACGGTACACTTGTGCCCTTCGGAGCCAGCTATTCACTCAAGGGATTGGACGCACTTGTGCCGTACTTTAACCGTGCCGGTTGGTACTGGGGCGGCGGTTATCGTTCTGCAGGTCGAGCCGACCCCATGCACTTCGAGCTCGGCAGCGTGCTCATGAAAGGGATTACTCGATGAAACGCGCCCATGCCATCGCGGCGGCTCTTGGGTTTCTTGCCGCCGCATGCGGATCACCTACGCATGGAGATGCGGAGGCGGTCAAATCAGGACGTCCGTCGTCTCCTTGTCGGGCACAAGTGCCTGCGAACCTATCGCTCGCGCCTGCCCAGTGGCTGGGCGATTGCTCCAACGGTGTCGCGGATGGCCTTGGTGTGATGCGCGCTGGCAAAGCCGAACCCTATGAGTTTTTTGCCGGCCGGATGGCGGGGGGTAAGCTTGTGGATGGTGTGCTGCTGCGCAGGGACGGGCTTATGATGGTTGCTATCCGCTTTGATAAAAACCGCCGCGTTGTTGTCAGCGATGGCCTGAAAGCGAGTGAAGACGAGGACGTGTTCCGCACGGCTACTGCGTCTGCGCTAGCTACCTCACGCCGCTTCGCAGCGCAAAATAACCTCGGCAGCGCTGCTTATTATTCCAGGCTCGCCGATCGAATAAGAACGGCGCCGCCAGAGTAGAGATGACGAAGGAGAAACTGGTGGAACTGACCTAAACCCAGACATTCATTGCCCCCTGCCTGCTTTCGCACTTCAGACGTTCATTCATGTCGACCTTCGAGACAGTATCGGCTCGAATTAGGCATGAGAGCGCTGCGAATGCGTGAAGCCAACCATCCGCTTTGGGCGTAGAGGTGATTCAGTGGTCAGGCGGGCGGCCCCTAAGTAATGCGCACTTATGCGACGTTCCCCTCGCTCGCTCCCATGTCCTTCCTACGAATTAGTCCTTCATCCCAAGCGTGGCACGCAGGAACGCGTCGCTCTTGCCGAGCATATCGGTGCGCACGTCCGAGTCGTCGAGCTGATGCGTCAGTCCCTTATACTCGACGAACCGCACCTGTTTACCAGCAGTGCGCAGCTTGCTCTCCATCAACTGTGACTCGCCGACCGCGACATTCTGGTCAAGATCACCATGGAACAGCAGGACAGGCGCCTTGATCCGATCGGCGTTCTGCGCGGGCGATCCGGAGCGGACATGCTCGCCATGCCCGATAAAGGCATCGACCAGGCGATAGTCGACGAAATCGTTGTGCGCGACGTCGACCGGACGGTCACCGAGGTCGCGAAGGGCAGCTGGAGGACCTGCGGGCGCGCATCCTGGCTTCGACGCAGGCCTGTCCGTATTGCGGGTTCGGCGAGGTGAAGGACCTCGACCACTACCTGCCGCGCGGCACCTACGGCGAGCTTGCCATCTATCCCGCAACCTCGTGCCGAGCTGCGGACCGTGCAACAACGCCAAGCGAACGGTGTATCCCGGAATGCCGGCCGCGCAGGGCCCGGGGCTGATACACGCCTACTTCCAGCCGCTGCCGGACGAGGACTTCCTGCAGGCGGACGCCGACTTCGACGCCGACGGGACGCTGTCGGTCACGTTCCGCGTGGAGAATCCCGCTATGGATCCGGCTCTCGCCGCCAAACTCCAGTTCCAGCTGGAGCGGCTGAAGCTGAACGCCCGTTACCGCGCGCAGGTGAACAAGTATCTATTGAACAAGTATCTATCGGAACAGCGCACGGCGATGCTGATGCTGCACGTCGCCGGCGAAGCGGTCTTCAGCGAGTACCTGCACCGCTCCTCCGCTGCCTTGGTGGCGTCCTACGGCCGCAACGACTGGCGCGTGGCGCTGTTGAGGACGCTCGCCGCAGACCGAGCCTTCTGCTCCGCGCCCGAGCGGTATCTCGGCCCGCCGCCAGTGGCGTAGCGCGTGCGAGAGCCGCGCTAGGGGGCAGCCTAATAGACGAGCGTTGCCGCGGTCAATCAGCCGAGCTTCGTCTGAGTGACTGGCCGGATGAACGAGCGTCAGGTCTTGGAAGGTCGGCCAGATACGCTGAGCGGCTAGGAATGGGTCGTCGTCATCGCACCGTGCTCGCCGAATATGGTCGCTCCTTGGGGTGGGTTGCCCAGGAGGTGTTGGGGGTGGCCTGCATCGTGAAGCGCAATTCACCCCCGGCCACAATCTCGTCGTGCCGCAGATAGGCCCGCCTGATGGGTTTCCCGTTCAGCATGACCTTCCCGACATAGGGGTGCCGGTCGTCTAGCCGATCGGCGATCATGGTGAGTTGCCGCCCGTTGGGCAGCGAAAGCGTCGCCCGGTTCACGAAGGGTCGGCCGATGACATATTCCAGGCTGCCAGGCGTTACCGGGTAGAAGCCCAGCGCCGTGAAGACGAGCCAGGCGGACATCTGCCCGAGATCGTCGTTGCCGGACAGCCCGTCGGGCGTCGGGTGATACTGGCTCTCGACGATTTGCTTTAACCGCGCCTGTGTCCGCCACGGTGCGCCAGCATAGCTGTAGAGATAGGCGACATGGTGGCTGGGTTCGTTGCCATGGATGTACTGACCGATCAGCCCAGCGATATCTTCGGCATGACTATAGTCGAGTTTTGAATTGTCAAATTCGAACATGGCATCCAGCTTGGCGATGGCGGCCGCATCGCCGCCAAGCGCGCCGACGAGCGCAGCCTGATCCTGCAGCACGAACCAGCTATATTGCCAGGCATTACCCTCGGTATAATCCGATCCGTAGTTGATCGCCGTTGGATCGAACGGCGTGCGGAACGACCCGTCGCTCTTGCGCGCACGGATGAAGCCGGTCTGGGCATCAAAACTATTGCGCCAGTTGCCTGCACGTCTTTCGAATGTCGCGGCAATGTCTGTACGGCCCATGGCGCGCGCCATCCGTGCGATCGTCCAATCGTCATAGGCATATTCGACAGTCTTGGAGGCGGCCTCCGGCTCATGATCGATCGGCACATAGCCGCGCTTCATATATTCGCCCAAGCCGCCGTACGGCGCGTAGGTCGCGCTCGCCACCATGGCAGCAAGCGCTGCGTCCGCATCGAAACCTCTGATCCCCTTCAGATAGGCGTCGGCGATAACGGGTGCGGCGTGATAGCCGATCATCGTCCACGTCTCACGCCCCTGGAACTGCCAGACGGGCAGGATGCCATCAGGACTGTCTTCGCGGCTGGCCACGAGCGACCGAACGATCTCGCTCGACAGGCTGGCCGGCTGGATGAGTGTCAGCAGTGGATGCTCGGCACGGAACGTATCCCAAAGCGAGAAGGTCGAACGGAATGTATAGCCTTCCGCACGGTGCACCTGATTGTCGGGCCCGCGATAGCGACCGTCCGCATCGCTGGCGACGGCGGGTGCTAGCAAGCTGTGATACAGCGCAGTCGCCACGGACTTCGCCATCGGGGCAGGCGCGGCGATCTTCACCGTGTCGAGGGCTGCGCGCCATGCCTGTGTGGTCTTTGTCCGGACGGCATCGAAATCACCGGGTTCGCTCGCCAGGTTTGCGATCGCGCCCGCCTCATCGACCGATGAGATCGCGCTTGTCACTTCAAGCGGTCGGTTTAGGGGGCCGAAATCGAAGCGGGCGACCAAGGCGCGTCCGGCGCGCTCCGCAACGGCGTCACTGCCGCGCCCCGGTCCCTGGAAGCCCTTATAAGGGACGTCCGTCTCGGTCGAGACGAACGCATGCCCCTTTAGCGGCTCGGAAAAACGGATCGCAAAGCACAGGTTGCGGTCGGGCGCCCAGCCGCGCGTCTGTCGGCAGCCGGTAACGATGCCGTCGGGGCGCAACCTGATCGAGGACCACAGGACCTTGCCAGGGTAGTTGTAGAGTGAGCTGCGCAGATCCAGCACCAGATGCATGGGCGGCGCGCCGGACGTGGTACGATAGCGGGCGACGCCGATCCGCGTCCCCGCGGTCAGCTCCGCCTGGACGCCTCGATCCTCCAGCTTGACGGCGTAATAGCCTGGCCGCGCGACCTCTGTCGCGTGATGGTAGCGCGAGCGATAACCCGACCCGGGCTTGCCTGCGTTGCCGGGCTCCAGTGGCGCGCTATCCCCGCTGACCGGCATCATGAGGAAATCGCCGAGATCCGAATGCCCGGCACCGGAGAAGTGCGTCAGCGAGAAACCTTGGATGGTCGGATCTTCATAACGATAGCCCGCCGCATGGCTATAGCATTCCCGGATGACGCAAGTTGTGTCGGTATCGGGCGAGAATTGCACCATGCCAAAAGGTGCGACTGCCCCGGGGAAGGTGTGGCCTTCCCCACCCGTGCCGATCATCGGGTCGACCTGATCGTAGGTCGATTGCGCTGACAGTGGCATCGCGGCAAAGCTGGCGAGCAGGGCCAGCGCGGCACCTGGGCGGAAATGCTTCATGGTCGCATTAAAGCATCCCGGGGCATCTGACGGAAGTCGCTCGCCGCTGTACGTCCATGATTTCAACTGTTTGGCTCGGTTGTCGTGCGTACGAGGGGCGGGGACACCGTCATCCTATCCTGACAAATTGGACATCTCATCCGGCCATAGCGGATTGCTGAGGCTGGCACGGATGGATGTCCGATACCCGAAAGCCGGCAGGGGGCTTTTGTGACCAAAAGTAGGTCGTATAGGGCACTGTATCGACCAATTTGTCGAGGAAGGCGACGGCATTGGCGATGTTTGCCTGGTCGCGAAGGCTGGCAAAAGCGATCTTCGACGTCCGTTTGATTGCGAAGAACAGATCGACCTTGCCTTGCGGTCACACGCACCATCCCGCTTTGGGAGCGAGCGTCCCACGGCGGCAACCTCAAAGGGGAGGGGCAGGCCGACCACTTTGAACGGAGCAGCAATCGCAAGAATGCGTCAATTACATTCAATTGGCAGCAGCGCTTGAGCTGTAAATTTTTCAATGCATGCCAAACGCTCATGGATAGCGCTATCATAATATATTATTCAGGTCGAGTTTCGGTTATTCCAATTGGCGTTAAATGCTAAATGGCATATCGACGTTAGACCTAATACAATCGATTACAGCACACGTCGTATACATACGGAAGAAGCACCTCAATTATTTATGTTATCGTTAACATTTCACTGACTGCTGTAAACTCTCAATTAATTGACAATTTGATTATCTAATTTACCGTGGTGGAATAATGATTCGTCAGTCCACGGCGTAAATTAGCAGGGCGGTAGAAAAGCCACCCGAATGTGGAGGGGTGTTAGCGTGTCCGGTTTACGAGAGTTGACGCCACGCGTCCGTCATTTGCCGTCGATCATGATTGGATCGCTTACTACCGCGAGTATCTTGCTGACGACCGCGGTTTCCGGCCAATCGCTTCCATCGGAACCTAGCACGCCCGTCGATTTGGCCAGTCCATTGGTCGGTACCGCGCCGTTGGACAGGCGCGACCTGATCGGCAATGCGCCTCCGCCTGGCGAGCCGGTTTATTCCGGCCAGACCTCGCCGGGTGCAAGATTACCGCACAGCTCGGTGGAGGTCGCGCCGGTCAACGTTAATATCGAGCTCAGCTACCCGACTGGCGTTCCTACGCCCTACCACTATCCGAACCCGACGATGCTAGGCTTCACGGCAGGCGGCGGCGCGACCTATGGCGGCCGGGCCAAGCCGATCTTCATGCCGATCGTCGGCGACTGGACGGTGCCCCCCGCCTACACGTCCGTACATTACGACAAGGCGCGGGAAAACGCTGCCCCGGGATATTATTCTGTCAATCTGGACAACGGGACGAAAACGGAACTGACCGCGACCCGCTGGACCGGCATGATGCGTTTCACCTTTCCCCGGACCGACCGTGCCAGCATCATCATCAATCTGCCGCGGGCAGGGGGCACGGTGGAAATGGTCGGCGACCGGACGATCCGCGGCGCAGCGCAGGATGGGCAGGACGAAGACTCCGCGGACGGTCCCTACTTTGTGGCGATGTTCTCCCGTCCGATCCGCGACATGGGGACCTTTCGCAAGGCGCCCGGCGATCGGCCGGTCTGGGGCATCGGCGACAAGGATGTCACCGCCGACCGGCGCAAGGTCTCCGGTGCCTTTGCCGGAGCCTATGCGAGCTTCGCGACGCAACAGGGCGAGACGATCCTGGTCAAGATCGCACACGGCCATAGCTATGCCGAGGCTGAGCGTCGGCTAGCGGCCGAAAATCCCGGCTGGGATTTCGATCGTATCCGCGCTTCGGCGCGCGGTGCTTGGGCAGATCTGCTCGATCGGGTCGAGGTGGTGGGTGGCACGCCACAACAGCGGCGGCTATTTTATTCCACGCTGTTTCAGTCCTTTGCCAGCCCACGTCTCATCGCCAAGGCGGGGGAGACGCTGACTGGCCCACGCGGAACGGTGACGGTATCGCATGATCGCTACAGCGCGGTCCCCTATTGGGATACGGCACGTAATCAGCTCTCGCTGCTCGAGTTGATGGAGCCCAAATTGCTGGCGCGCGTGATGCAGTCCGAACTGGACGATGCGGGCGAGCGTGGGTTCATGAACAGCTCGTTCCACGGCGATCACGCGGTTCTGATGTATCTGGGGGCGATGCAGCGAGGCGTGCCGTTCGACTACGCCGCCGCTTACGAAGCGCTCCGGCGCAACGCCACCGATCCCAAGGGGCCGCGCGCCTATCTGAACGAATATCTGGCGCGCGGCTGGATTTCGGACATCGTGCCGGAGGGCAGCCCGAGCCCGCCCTATGCCGGTGGCAAGGCGGGCATGGACAAGACGCTGGAATATGCGTGGGACGATCATGCCCTGTCGGTAATGGCGACACGGCTGGGACGGACCGAGGATGCGGTGATGTTTGCCCGGCGCGCGAGCAATTATCGCAACGTCTTCGATCGCAAGACGGGCTTCATGCGCGGCCGGACCGAGGATGGTCGCTGGATATCTCCCTTCGATCCGCGTGAGCCCTATTATAATTTCGCTAGCAAGGAGGCATCGGGCTGGTCGAACCTGTGGCTCGTGCCCCACGACGTGTCGGGCCTGCGCGACTTGCTGGGCGGACGCGCGGCGTTCGCGGCGAAGCTGGATGCGTTTTTCACCACGCCCTATGCGCCGAAGGGGATATGCCGCGATTGCACCGGTGTGATCGGGCAATATGTGCAGGGCAACCAGCCCGATCAGCATGCGCCCTATCTCTATGCCTGGGCGGGTCAGCCCTGGAAGACACAGGCCCTGGTCCGGCGCATTCTGGCGGACCTGTATGGCAGCGATGCCACGGGCAACGGCTATCCGGGCATGGACGACCAGGGATCGACCTCGTCCTGGTATGTGCTGAGCGCGATGGGCTTTTACCCCGTCGATCCGTCGATGCCTTTTTATGTGATCGGCAGCCCGATTTTCGAGCGGATCAAGATGCGGCTGGGCAATGGTCGCACGCTGGAGGTGGTCGCGACCAACAACTCCGCGACCAACCGGTACATCCAGTCGGCGACGCTCAACGGCCGCCCCTGGACTAAGCCCTGGTTCAGCCATGACGACATCAAGAACGGGGCCGTGCTGGCATTCGTCATGGGGCCGAACCCCAACCGCGAATGGGGAAGCGCGCCCGACGCCGCGCCGCCATCGATGTCCGCAGAAGGTCAGAAGCCATGATGGGAATGCCCATGCCAAGACTTGCCGCCGCCATGCTCCTGGCCTTTGCGACCACGAGCGGCGCCCAGGCGCAGACCGCGCAGAATGGCGTCAAGGACGGAGTTTATACTGGCCTGATTGCGACACGCTGGGGCCGGGCCGTGACGGCCGACAATGTCTGGCAAAGCTATCCACGGCCGCAGATGAAGCGCACCGCCTGGCAGAACCTGAACGGCCGCTGGGATTATGCGATCACCAAGGCGTCGGCACCGCAGCCGAGCCGGATGGATGGACGGATTCTCGTACCATTCCCGGTGGAGTCGCGCCTGTCGGGTGTGGCGCGTCGCGTCCTGCCCGAAGACCGCATTTGGTACCGGCGGCGCTTTACCGTACCAGCGGACTGGGCGGGGCAGCGGGTGATGCTCAACTTCGGCGGCGTCGACCACAGTACGGTCGTCTGGGTCAACGGCGCGGTCGCCGGATCGCATAAGGGCGGCTTCGATGCCTTCGGCTTCGACATCACGAACCAGTTGAAGCCCGGCGAGAACGAGTTGCTGGTTCAGGTGGCCGACCCGACGTCCTCGGGAAGCCAACCACGCGGCAAGCAGAGCCTCGATCCCTCGGGCATCTGGTATACAGCGGTCAGCGGGATCTGGCAGACGGTGTGGCTGGAGCCGGTGCCCAAATTGCATATCGCGGATGTCCGCGCGACCCCCGACATCGACCGCGGCGTCATCGATGTCGAAGTGGCGCTCAACGCCTGGGCTTCCGATACCGACGCCGTGCGGATCACCGCGCATAGCGGCGGCAAGGCCATCGCGTCGACCGTCATCCGTGCCAATCGTCGCGCCACGCTGGCGATCCCGAATGCCCGGCTTTGGTCGCCGGAACAGCCTTTCCTCTATGATCTGACCACGGAATTGGTGACGGTCCGTGATCCCTATGCGGGCAAGTCGGAACGCGATCGCGTTGCATATGATGCGCGCTTCACGCCCTCAGAGGATCAGAACTATGCCCGGGCCGTGGTGACGGGCGCGCCACGCGACATGGTCGAAGGCTATTTCGCGATGCGCAAGATCTCGGTTGGGCCAGGCCAGGTAGCAGGCCAGCCCGCCTTGTTGCTGAACAACAAACCCTATTTTCAGAACGGTACGCTGGATCAGGGCTGGTGGCCCGACGGCCTGTGGACCCCGCCGTCCGAAGAGGCGATGCGGTATGACCTGGAATGGTTGAAGAAAGCGGGCTTCAACATGGTCCGCAAGCACATCAAGGTCGAGCCCGCACAATATTATCACGATGCGGACCGGCTCGGCATGCTGATCTGGCAGGACATGCCTTCGGGCGGTGGCGAGGACCAGTTCGTCACGGGCGCGAGCAAGGCGCAGGCCGTGATGTCGTCCGATATGATGGCGGAGAACCAGAACGAACTGACGCGCATGATCGGCGGGCTTCGCGCCTTTCCGTCGATCGTGTTGTGGGTCGTCAACAACGAGGGATGGGGGCAGTACGACTCCGCGACCTTAGCGCGCTACGTCAAGGGCATGGATCCCAGCCGCCTGGTCAACGCCGACAGCGGATGGCTGGACGTCGCACCCGATGTCTCCGACGTGTTCGATATCCATACCTATGAGGATGTTCCCAACACCCCGACGCGACAGAGCCGTCGCGCGCTGGTCCTTGGAGAATATGGCGGGATAGGCCTGCCGGTTGCCGCTCACCTCTGGCGGCCGGGCAAGACCAATTGGGGGTATCAGGCGGCCAAAGACGGCGCGGACTACCTCGCCCGGTATCGTCTCAAGATGGAGAGGGTGATCCGCCAGGCGCGCGATCACGGGCTGAGTGCCGCCGTCTACACCCAAACCACCGACGTCGAAGACGAGATCAACGGCCTGCTGACCTTCGACCGCGCGGTAGAAAAGGCATCGCCCGAGGCATTCGCGGCGATCGCCGCACCGCTCTGGCGGCAGGAGGAGGGGCGCTGACGCAGCCATCCGGTCGTCCTGGGCGCATGCGCGATGCCTGCGGAGTTTCACATAGCAGAACTGGTCAACCAGTCCGACGAAATTGACGACATGCTTCACTTGTCAGGGTGAGATGAACGCCACGGGCTAGAAGCAACGAGCCGGCCGAAAAGCCGCCATCGGTGCCGTGGCATAGAGGGAGGAAACAGGAAATGAGCTTCGTGCATAGAGTGGGATCGGCAGCCCTGCGCCGCAGGATGGCAATCGGTCTCTTATCGTCGGTCAGCGTCATGGCGGCCATGACCCCGGCGGCGCATGCCCAGCAGGCCCCGGTGGCGGGCCAAGTCCAGGACCCGCTGAGCAACCAGGCCGATTCCGGCGTGACCGGCGACTCCTCCGCGGCCGGCAATGCCCAGGCGACGAGCGACGCGGGGGATATCGTCGTCACCGGCTATCGCCGGTCGATCGAGGAAAGCCTGTCGCAGAAGCGCGAGGCCAACGCCTTTGTCGATGTCATCACGGCCGAAGATGTTGGCAAGTTTCCCGACAAGAACGTCGCGGACTCGCTGCAGCGCGTGCCTGGCGTCATCATCGATCGCGATGGTGGCGAAGGTAGCCGGGTCAGCATTCGCGGCCTCAGCTCCGACCTGACGCTGACCGAACTCAACGGCAATTTCATCGCCTCGGCCGACAGCGGTGACCCGTCGCGCTCGTTCAACTATCTGTTGCTGCCCTCGACGCTGATCGGCAGCGTCGAGGTCTACAAATCCTCCGAGGCGCGGCTCGACGAAGGCGGGGTGGGCGGCGTCATCATCAACCGGACCCGTCGACCTTTCGATCTCAAGCCATGGTCGGGCAACATCTCGGTCGAGGGCACCTATGCCGATGTCACGCGTAAGGTCGAACCCAACGTCTCGGGCCTCGTCTCCTGGCATAATGAAGAGAAGACCTTCGGCCTGCTGCTCGGCGCGACCTATCAGGAACGTACAAACCGCTCGCTGAGCGCATCGGGTGATTCCTGGCACTGGTGGACGGACGACAGGACGACACAGCCCGCGACGGATGTGAACGGCAAGGCCTATGCCAATGACGATGCCATAAACTATTGGAATGACGGCCAGAATGGCGGTGTTAGCACGCGCGATAGTAAGCGCTATAGCGGCTATTGGGCGCCGCAATCGGTCAGCGAGACGATCCTCGATCAGAAGCGCAAGCGGCTGGGCATCCAGGCGACGGCCCAGATGAAGCCGTTCGACAACATGACGATCACGGCCAATTACTTCCGGTTCCAGCTCAACGGCGACTATACCAGCAGCACGATCAAGATCCCCGAATGGGGCTATGGCAATTTCTTCACCGGGGGCACGCTGGACAGGAGCGGAACGGTGTTGACCGGCGCCAACTTCCAGGTTCCCCCTGAGGGCACCGGGTGTCGCGTGGCTGGCAATCTGTGCACGATGGAAACGCCCGCGCCGCAGGACACATACACACGCGAAAAAACCGTCTCCAACACATATGACGTACGCGGCGATTGGTCGCACGACCGGCTGGAGGCCAGCTTTATCCTCGGCAAGACGAAGGCGAAAGGCGGACCGTCCTTCCAGTTCTATGCGCAGGCCAAACCTCGCAACGGCACTGTCAACGGCAACTCGCTCAGTGCGTGGAACTTCACCGACCAGTCGATCGCGATGCAGTTCTCACCCGACATCATCCAGAACATGCTGAACGGCGTGGCGCAGATCGACCTGGGGTCGACGGGGTCGGGCTTCACCAACAGCTCGATCTCGCAGCGTTACGCCCAGGTCGACGTCACGCGCCATTTCGAGACGTTCATCGACTCGCTGCAACTGGGTGTGAAGTGGCGCGACGGGAAGATCCACCGCGAGACGGGGCGTTTCGAATGGTATTCCGACGCGGGGAATACACTGAGGTTTCAGGATACACCGGGCGGTGCGCTGGCGCTGCCGGAAATCTTTTTCCCCAATTCGCTGGGCAATATCGCAGGCGGGTTCGAGACGACCGCTTTCCCGGCAATCAATATCTCGAAATATATCGATTATTTGAACCAAACCTATAATGGCCCGGTGCGCGTCGCCGAACCGCAGAACGTCTATGACATCGGCGAACGGATCTGGGCGGGCTACGCTCAGCTGAACTTCAAGTCCGACCGGGTGCGGGGCAATCTTGGCGTGCGCCTGGTCAATACGCGTCAGAGCGGACTTTCGACCGACGTTCTTTATTACGAAAACGACTATTGCCAGAACGGCCCTGGCGGACCGTTCGACCCCAATCGCCCCCTGGGCGAGGACGGCAATTGCCTGGTCATCCCGCAAAGCCAGCGCGAACTCAGGGTGTTCAGCCAGAATAGCGAGCGCAAGAGCTACACGGACATACTTCCCAGCTTCAACATTTCTTGGGACGCGACGTCCGATCTGCTTCTGCGCGGCGCGGTGTCGAAGGTCATCTCACGACCGAATTTCGGCGACCTGGCCGGGGCGCGGGGGCTGACGTTCAATGCCGATCCGTTCGTCTTCGATCGCAAGGAGTTCGGCGCGCTGCCGGGCTGGTTCGGCAATGGCGGTAATTTCGACCTGAAGCCCTTCAGCGCCTGGCAATATGATGTGGGCGTCGAATGGTATTTCCATCGCGGCTCGGTCATCGGCGCGACGTTGTTCCGCAAGGATGTGTCGAACTTCATCGTTCCGGTAGTGATCGACCTTCAGCAGGAGGTCGCGGGCGAGACGGTCACGGTGCAGCAATATGCCACCCAGGCCAACGGATCGAAGGCGGTGTCGCAGGGTGTCGAGGTTTATGCACAGCATACGCTGCCCTTCGGCCTCGGGGCGCAGGTGAACTTCACCTTCAACGACACGTCCACGGCCGACGTGTCGCTCAACGGTTCTTCGGTCGGCAGTTCGCCTCTCGTCGGCAGCGCCAGGACGCAGGTCAACGCCTCGGTGTTCTACGAGCATGGGCCGGTGCTGCTCCGCGCCTCCTACAACCGGCGCGGCGAGGTCGTGCGCGGCCTGTCCTCCGGCCTGAACGTCTATTCTGACCCGTATCAGCAGGTCGATCTGAACGCCGCCTTCAACCTGATCGACAATCTCCAGTTAACCGCCTCGGTCATCAACCTGACCAAGTCGGAGGAACGGGCACATTTGGGCAACGACACGAAGGACCGTTTCATCTCGAACGTCTATTCGGGTCGGCGCGCCTATGTCGGAGTGTCCTACAAGTTTTAAGGCCCCCCTGGGGTGGCTTCTCATGAAGCCACCCTCTTTTCTTTCTCGATGGATGAGGATCGCGCGTCATTCGACATCTCGCTCCCAAATGGATCGCCACGCTGGCCTCGATCGGCTTGGCCGCTATGGCGTCGGCATCGAATCCGATCGTGCGTGGCTGGTATGCCGACCCCGAGATCCGCGCGTTCGGCGACCGGTACTGGATCTACCCGACCTATTCCGACGATGACGGCGTACCGGACCGAACCTCCCGGTTCTCCGCGGCGCAACAGGAGGCGCGCAAACGCCATACCGTGCGCCCGTCCTATGCCTATCAGACGTTTTTCAACGCCTTTTCGTCGCCCGATCTCGTCCACTGGACCAAGCACCCCCATGTCTTCGATGTGACGCGCGCCGCATGGGCGGCCTATGCGATCTGGGCGCCCTCGGTCATCGCCGCCAATGGCCGCTATTACATGTTCTTCAGTGCCAACGACATTCAGAGCGATCGCGAGCTTGGCGGTATCGGACTGGCGGTCAGCGACACGCCGGGCGGCCCGTTCAAGGATGCGTTGGGCAAACCGTTGATCGACGCCTTTCACAACGGCGCGCAACCGATCGATCCCTTCGCCTTCCGCGATCATGACGGGCAGGTCTATCTGTTCTATGGCGGGTGGGGGCACTGCAACGTCGTCCGCCTGAGCCGCGATCTGAAGTCGGTTCTGCCCTTCGCGGACGGGACGACGTACAAGGAGATCACGCCCCCCGGCTATGTCGAGGGCTCCTTCCTCGTCGAGCGCAAGGGGGTCTATTATCTCATGTGGTCGGAGGGCGGGTGGACCGGTCCCGACTATAGCGTCGCCTATGCCATGGGGACGAGCGCGGTCGGGCCGTTCAAGCCGATGGGCAAGATCCTGACCCAGGATTTCCGCATCGCCCGCGGGGCGGGGCATCATTCCGTCGTGAACGTACCGGGCACGGACGACTGGTTTATCGCCTATCATCGGCGTCCGTTGGCGACCGACCGGGGCGAGCATCGGCAGATCGCGATCGACCGGATGTATTTCAACGCTGACGGCACGATCCGTCCGGTCGTGATGACCAACGACGGCGTGAAGCCGCGACCGATCCGCCGCGCAAAATGACACGCAGGCAAGAGAATATGGGGAGATTGATGGTGAGCAAGGCTTTTGGAGCGACTGTACGCAACTCCCTGGCGACACTGTCGGCGATTGGCTTGATCCTGCCGATGCCGTCCATCGCGATCGCACAGGCGCGCGGGGCGACGCAGACGGAGTCGCTGGCCGATCTGGTCAATCCGCTGATGGGCACCGACTCCGACTATACTTTGTCCTATGGCAACACCTATCCGGCGGTCGCGGTGCCATGGGGCATGAACTTCTGGTCACCGGTCACGGGGAAGATGGGTTCGGGCTGGGGCTATACCTATCACGACAAGAAAATCAGCGGCATTAAGCAGACGCACCAGCCCAGCCCCTGGATGAACGATTACGCCGCGTTCGAGATCATGGCGGAAACCGGCCCGGTGCGCATCAAGCAGGATGAGCGGGCGTCGTGGTTCAGCCATAAGGCGGAGGAAAGCCATCCCTATAAATACAAGGTGTATCTGGCCGATCATGACGTGACCGCCGAGGTGGTGCCGACCTCTCGCGCGGCGCAGTTCCGGTTCACCTTTCCCCAGAGTGATGACGCACACATCGTACTCGACGCCTATAACAAGGGGTCGATGGTAACCGTCGATCCGCAGCGACGGCGCATCACCGGCTATGTCCGCAACAATAGCGGAGGGGTGCCGGACAATTTCCACAATTACTTCGTGCTTGAATTCGACCACGACTTCGTCGTCTCGCGCACATGGGACGAAAACTGGCAGCTTCACGATGCCTTGAAGAGCGAAGGCGGGCATGTCGGCGCCGTCGTCAGCTTCAAGACAAGGAAGGGCGAGCAGATCGGCGTAAAGGTCGCGTCGTCGTTCATCAGCGCCGAGCAGGCCGAGCGAAACCTGACGAAGGAAATTGGTACCGACGGTTTCGCGCAGACCGAGGCCAAGGCCAAGGCGGTCTGGGACAAGGAATTGGGCCGCGTCCGCGTCATCGATCCCAGCATCGACAATCGTCGCACCTTCTATTCGGCACTTTACCGGATGCTGCAATTTCCGCGTCGCTTCTACGAATATGACGCGCGGGGGCGGAAGGTCCACTACAGCCCCTATGACGGCAAGGTCCATGACGGGCCGCTCTACACCGACAACGGCTTCTGGGACACGTGGCGCGCCGTCTTCCCCTATTTCGCGCTGATGTACCCGGACGTGGACGGTGAGATCATGCAGGGGCTGGTCAACACCTACAAGGAGTCCGGCTGGCTCCCCGAATGGGCGAGCCCGGGCCACCGCAGCGTGATGATCGGGTCGAATTCGGCCAATATCATCGCCGACGCCTATCTTAACGGCGTGCGCGGCTTCGACGTCAACACGCTCTACGAGGCCATGGTCAAGAACGCGACCACTTCCGAGGGGCGGCCGCGCGACAAGAAGGGGAACGTCCTCGACGCGGTCGGGAGAGAGGGCGTCGAATATTACAACAGGCTCGGTTATGTCCCGTACGATGTCGGGATCAACGAGAATGCCGCACGCACGCTCGAATATGCGACCGCGGACTTTTCGCTGTCGCGGCTGGCGGCGGCACTCGGCAAGACCGACGATGCACGCAAATATGCGGCTCAGGCGCAGAACTACCGCAAGCTTTACGATCCCCAGACGGGCTGGATGCGCGGCCGCAATCAGGACGGGAGTTGGGAAACGCCGTTCAACCCGCTGAAATGGGGCGATGCCTTCACGGAGGGCAACGCGCTCCACTATAGCTGGTCGGTGATGCAGGACGTTCGCGGTCTGGCCGAGCTGATGGGCGGCAACAAGGCGTTCGAGGCGCGGCTGGATTCGATCTTCACCACGCCGCCTTTGTTCGACGACAGCTATTACGGCCAGACCATCCACGAGATCCGCGAGATGCAGATCGTCGACATGGGCCAATATGCGCATGGCAACCAGCCGATCCAGCACATGATCTACCTTTACGACTGGGTCGGCGCGCCATGGAAGACGCAATATCATGTGCGTGACGTGATGCGGAAACTCTACGCCGCCACGCCCGACGGCTATCCGGGTGACGAGGATAACGGCCAGACATCGGCCTGGTACGTCTTCTCGGCGCTCGGTTTTTACCCCGTGACGCCGACGGTCGGCCAATATGCGATCGGCAGTCCGCTGTTTCGCCAGGTCGAATTGACCATGCCGGGCGGCAAGCGCCTGACCATCGAGGCGCAAAACAACGGGCCGGACAATGTCTATATCCAGTCGGCCACGCTCAACGGGCGACGCTACGACAAGGCTTGGTTGTCGAGGCAAGACTTGCAGGGCGGCGGCAAGCTGACCTTCGTCATGGGGCCCAAGCCCAACACCGCCTGGGCCAGCAGCGCGGCCGCCGTACCATTCTCGATGAGCCAGCCGGGAGCCGTACGTCCATGACTCCCATCGCGATGAACCGTCGTAATCTGGTATTGGGCGGAGTAGCGTTGTCGGCGTCGCTGCCGTTCGGCGCGGCCAGCGCAGCGCCGGGCGCCGTGCTGCCCAGCAAGCGCCCGCCGCACGGCGAACGCGCCTTCACCAGCCCGGCGGTCGAGGATGAGATCAAGCGGGTGAAGGCGAAGATCGCCGACCCGCAACTCGCCTGGCTGTTCGAGAATTGCTACCCCAACACGCTGGATACCACGGTCCAGCCGGGCACCGTGGACGGCAAGCCCGACACCTTCGTCATCACCGGCGACATCGACGCGATGTGGCTGCGCGACAGTTCGGCCCAGTTGCAGACCTATGTACACCTGACACCGCGGGACCCGGCCTTGCGGACACTGTTCCATGGCGCCATGCAGCGGCAAGCCCGGTGCATCCTGCTGGACCCCTATGCCAACGCCTTCATGAAAGATCCGACGGCGCGCACCACCCTGTCGGCGGCGGGGGACGTCACCGAGATGAAGCCAGGCGTGGCGGAGCGGAAATGGGAGATCGATTCGCTCTGCTATCCGATGCGGCTGGCCCATGCCTATTGGACGGCGACCCGCGATCGGGCCCCGTTCGACGCGTTGTGGCGGCAGGGCATGGCGCGGGCGGTAGCGACCCTTCGCGAGCAGCAGCGGCTGAATGGGCCCGGACCCTATCATTTCCAGCGCCGCGACGTTTCGCCGACCGAGACGCTGATGTTCGGCGGATACGGCGCGCCCACCCGGAAGGTCGGGTTGATCCATTCGGGATTTCGGCCGTCCGACGATGCCTGTGTCTATCCATTCCTGATCCCGTCCAACCTGTTCGCCGTCGCCGCGCTTCGTGGTTTGGCGGTGGTGCTGAACGAGGCATGCGGCGACACGGCGGGTGCGACCGACGCCCGCGCGCTCGCCGACACCGTCGCTAAGGCGCTCGATGCGCATGGCAAGATGGCCGATGGCCAGGGACATGAGGTCTGGGCCTTCGAGGTCGATGGCTATGGCAACGCGATCTTCATGGACGATGCGAATGTGCCCAGCCTGTCCGCCTTGCCGCTCCTGGGCGCGGCGGAGCGCAACGATCCGCTCTATCGGCGCACCGCCGCCTTGGCCTGGAGCCCGCGCAACCCCTATTTCTTTGCCGGGCGGGCAGCGGATGGTATCGGCGGGCCGCATGTCGGCATGGACATGATCTGGCCGATGTCGATCATCACCCGGGGGCTGCTCAGCGACGACGATGCCCTCATCCGTCAGTGCTTGGCGTGGCTGCGCACGACCCATGGCGGCACCGGCTTCATGCACGAGAGCTTTCACAAGGACGATCCGACAAAGTTCACGCGAAGCTGGTTCGCATGGGCCAACGGGCTGTTCGGAGACTTCATATTGGACGTGGCGCGGCGCAGGCCCGCGCTGCTTGCCGCACCCTATACGGCATAAGGGGAAAGACGATGACCACGGCAAACCGGCGGCAGCTTATGTCGGGCACGGGACTTACCCTCGTTGCGGGCATGGTGCCGACCCGCGTCTTCGCGGCGGCTCCGGCCGCCGGCAAGCCCGATGTCTTCATCGGCACCGGCGGGCACGGGCACACCTTTCCCGGCGCCTCGCTGCCCTTCGGCATGGCGCAGCTCAGCCCGGACACGGACAATGCCCGCTGGGATGCCTGTTCGGGCTATCACCGCGACGACGCGTCGATCATGGGGTTCAGCCACACGCATCTGTCCGGCACCGGGATCGGCGACATGCTGGACGTGCTGGTCGTGCCGAGCCGCGGCCCACTCAAATTGACGCCAGGCAAGCTCGGCGACCCCGATCTCGGCTATCGACAGCGCTTCTCGGAGGAATTTGCCGAGCCTGGTTATTACCGCGCGCGACTGGAAAGCGGGGTGCAGGCCGAATTGACCGTTACCGAGCGCGTCGGCCTCCATCGCTATCGCTTCCCGCAGGGCGCGGGGCACATCCTAATCGACTTCGCGCATGTCATCGTCGATAGCTGGGACAAGGGCGAGGTGATCGAGCGGGCTTCGCTGGCATTGGACGCCGATGGCGTGCTGACCGGAAGCCGGACGGTCAATCGCTGGGCCAGAGGGCGCGATATCCATTTCGCGATGCGGTTGTCGCGCAAGCCTGACCGCATGCAGTTCTTCGGCGATGGCGACACACCGGTCGCCGGTAACGCCCGTGACGTCAGCGGTCGCAAATTGAAGCTCGCTTTATTCTTCGATCAGGCCGGTGGGGAGCCGATCCTGATCAAGACAGGCCTCTCCGCCGTGTCCGTCGCAGGCGCGCGAAAGGCGCTGGCCGAGGAAGCACCCGGCTGGGACTTCGACGCACAATGTCGTGCGGCGCGATCGCTTTGGGCGAAGGAACTCGACTGTATCCGCGTGTCCGGCGGCACCGAGGCGCAGCGCACGATCATGGCCAGCGCACTCTATCATGCGCTGCTGGCGCCGACGCTGTTCTCGGACCGTGACGGCCGCTATGTGGGCATGGACAGGCAGGTGCATCAGGCTCCGGTCGACCAACCCGCGTTCAGCACCTATTCGACGTGGGACACCTATCGCGCACTCCATCCATTGCTGACCCTCATCAAGCCTCGCCAGGCCGCCCTCTTCACCCACGACCTCGTCCGCCAGACACAGCAGAGCCCCTATGGTCCGCCAGTCTGGCAGCTTCAGGGCGTGGAAACCGGAACGATGATCGGCTGGCATTCCGTGTCGATCATGGCGGAGGCGAAAGCCAAGGGGATCGAGGCGGATTACGCCGCCGCTTGGCCCAATATCCGCCGACGCGCCTTCGATCGGGCATTCAAGGATTCCGACGGTTCGCTCGGCCGCGGGGATTATTACGACCGCGGCTATATTCCAGCGGATCTGGTCTGGGAATCGGTCAGCCGTACGCAGGAATATGCCTATGACGACTGGGCAATGGCGGTACTGGCCGAGGCGGCGGGTGAGCCAGGCGATGCCGAGGCATTGCGGCGGCGCAGTCGCAATTACCGGAACGTGATAGATGCCAAGATCGGCTTCGCCCGGCCTAAATTCGCCAATGGCCAATGGTGGGCGCCCTATGACCCGATCCAGCTAGGCCATATGCCCAAGCCCGGATGGCGCGATTATACCGAGGCTAATGGCTGGCAGGCGACCTTCCTCAACCAGCATGACGTGCACGGGCTGATCGCCCATATGGGCGGCGACAAGGCATTCGAGGCGCGTCTGGACGCATTGTTCTCAGCGCCCTCGACCCTGCCCGACAATGCGCCGCCGGACATCTCCGGTCTGGTTGGCCAATATGCGCACGGCAACGAACCCAACCAGCACGTCGCCTATCTCTATGCCTATGCGGGCATGCCCTGGAAGACGCAGGCGATGGTCCGGCGTCTGCTGAACGAGATGTACAGGGCCGAGCCCGACGGCGTGATCGGCAATGACGATTGCGGGCAGACAAGCGCGTGGTTCATCCTGAGCGCACTGGGCTTCTATCCGGTGGATCCGGTCAGCGCCGTCTATGTCTTCGGATCGCCGCTCTTCGACGATGTGGAGGTGGATCTACAGAACGGACGAACACTGCGCATTCGGGCGCAGGGCAACGCACCCGACAGACCCTATGTCCAGTCGGTCTGGTGGAACGACAAAGCCTGGACTCGAAACTGGATTTCGCACGCTGATCTCATCCAGGGCGGTGAGCTCGTATTCAAGATGGGCGGAAAGCCATCACGCTTCGGCACCGCCCCGGCGGATCGGCCACCCTCGCTGTCCTCGCCACGAACGTGATGTCCCTGGCGTCGGACCCGGTCATGACGCTGCGAAAACGGCGAGCGCTTCGCCAGAATGTGTCCTACTGATCATGGCCAGGTGTCTTCCAAAGCGCGCCCGGCTTGGGAAGCAGAAAATGGCTGAAGGGAAGGATCGCGGCGCCGACGGCCGGAGCGTCGGCGGATAGTGCGGCACGCGCGACCGGTGCGAGGGCCGGGATGCCGTCACACGCTTCGGCCAGCCGGGTATTGAGACGGTTCGTCAGCCCATCCAGCACGGCGGCGGGCAGCCGGCCGCCGACGAGGACGATCGCCGGATTCAACAGACAGTTGACCGCCGTCAGAGGTTCTACAAGTTGCGTTGCGGCGGCTTCGATCCACGCCTCGACGCTGTCCTGAACCGCATGGCCGCCGGTGTCGTTGTCGCATGGGATGTCGGCGAGCGCGAAGCCATCCCTGTTTAAGTGCATGGCCAGACCGGAACGGGATACCAGCGTTTGCACCTGCGCGCCTGTAGCGGTTCGGAGGAAACCCAGCTCCCCGCTGCGCCCGTCTGCCCCGCGAATATAGGCATTATCAACGACCACGCCCCCGCCAAGTCCCGAGGATATCAGGATGTAGAAGAAGCTGGCATGACGCTGTCCTAGGCCGAATTGCATTTCGCCCATCGCGGCGGCAGCGGCGTCGTTCTCGGTGAACACCGGAAGCGCGAAGGGGCGGGCAAAGAGCTTTGCCATGTCGACCTCATCCCAATCAGCATAGGCAGCCGGTCGGCCGGGGAGATCGATACTCCCGAGCTGATCGGGGCTGGCGACGCCGAGTCCGACCAGTTGATCGACGGTGATACGCGCAGCCTGCAGCATCTTACGAATCGACGTGCGGTACAGCGTCGCGACCTGCCCGGGGAGCGCGAACGCGATATCCTCAGAGATTCGGGCGACCGTCTCCCCGGCAAAATCCACAAGTACGATCGTGACATGATCGCGATCGATATTGATCCCCAACGCGAAGCAGGCCTTGTGACGGATCACAAGCCTCGTCGGAGGCTGGCCGCGACCGCCACGTTGTTGGCCCGCCTCTTCGATCAACCCATCGTTGAGGAGGCGGCGGGTAATGTTGGCGATGGCAGCCGTCGTCAAGCCGGTGATCGAGGCCAATTCCACTCTGGTCAGCGCGCCGCATACCCGAATTGCATGAAGTGTGATCCGTTGGTTATGGTCGGCTGCACGCTCGAGGTTCGTGCCGAATAGACGCGGGCGATGGGCAGCGCTCATTACGCTGAACCGAAGCCGGCCATCAGGTTGATAGTGACAGAGGGGCGCAATTCGCTTTCGGTATGCATAGGTCCTAGCGGTGCCTGTCGGATGAGTCCGACCCTGCATAGCCTTTCAGTAATCAACCTGCCTGTCCATCACTGGCGAACAAAAAGGGGAATCCTACTGTTGTCAGGCAGCGCCGCCGGGAAGGAGCATGCTTAGTTCGCCCTAGGCTAATTTCGGCTGGCCTTGGTAAGGCGCTCAGACAGAAAGGCGCGCTCTTGGGGGCTAAGCGGGCATCAAACGCTTCGGATCGTTTTTAAATAGGAGGCGGGCACCTTGCTGCTTATGGCGGGACCATCCCCTCCCGTACGGCAGGACGAAGCGACGCCCGCCGCTTTAGAGCGGATTCTGATCAGTTTGGGTCATAGCCGCATTAGTTGAAGTAGTTGGCGCATTCCTGTGGTTGGAACAGGTCGACCAGCCTGCCGATGAGGGACCACAAGCTGGACACGGTGCGCTCTCCAGCCTTTCGGAGCATGGCCTTGAGGCGGGCGAAGGCCTTCTCGATCGGGTTGAAATCGGGGCTGTAGGGCGGAAGAAAGAGCAGCTTGCGGCGGGTGCCTTGTGGCTGGACGGGTTGATGGGGTGGACGCCCCCAGCGGCATCTATGTGGCAGAGTGGTGGTGCTGCAGACCACCAAGGAGGCGTCCGTGAAACAAATTATCACAGTCGGGCTAGATTTGGCGAAGCACGTTTTTTAGGTGCATGGCGCGGATCGCGACGGCGCAGTCGTTGTGCGCAAGAAGCTTCGGCGTGAGCAGCTTCTACCCTTTTTCGCGGAATTGCCACGCTGCACGGTGGCGATGGAGGCGTGCGGCGGTGCGCATCACTGGGCGCGGGAGATCGGACGGCTTGGTCACGACGTGAAGCTGATTGCGCCAGCCTATGTGAAGCCCTTCGTGAAGCGAGAAAAGAACGACATGGCCGATGCCGAGGCGATCTGCGAGGCCGCGCAGCGCCCTACCATGCGATTCGTGTCGGTGAAGAGCGAAGCGGCACAGGCTTCTCCTCTGGCGTTCCGCACCCGCGACCTGTTGGTCCGGCAGCGAACGCAGCCCATCAACGCGCTTCGTGGTCACATGACCGAGTTCGGTATGGTCGTCGCGCAAGGGCCCATGCACGTCGCTAGGCTGATTGCCATTGTCGGAGATCCGGACTCTGATCTCCCCGAGTCAGCACGCGTCGTGCTGGAGGTGCTCATCGTCGAACTGCGTGCGCTTGACGAGCGGGTTCTCAAGCTTGATGCCGAGATCGTGCACCGCGCGAAAAATGATCCAGTTGCAAGGCGGCTGATGACCATTCCCGGTATTGGAGCGATCACGGCGACGGCTCTGGTGGCATTGGCGCCATCGGCTGCAACGTTCCGGCGGGGGCGTGATTTCGCCGCCTGGCTGGGGCTCACGCCAGTGCAGCGATCAAGCGGCGGCAAAGAACGGCTAGGTCGCATCTCCAAGATGGGCGAACGCACATTGCGACGCCTGCTCATCGTAGGGGCGAGCGCCGTCGCCGGCTGGGCGTCTCGCAAGGGCGCAAAGCCGGGATCGTGGTTGGCCAGCATGATGACGCGCAAGCCGCCAATGCTGGTGCGGGTCGCACTCGCCAACAAAATTACCCGAATAGTCTGGGCGCTGCTCGCCATGGCGGGGTCTACCGAGCTCCGGCCATGGTAGCGTAAGCCGTCAGGGTCGTGGGTGCCGTGAAGCAGGCTGAGGGCGAAGGAGAGTATGGCGCAACGGTCGTGAGACGGGGTCGGTGAGCCAGTTCATGGACAAGCGCTATCCAAGCGCCAGGTTGTTTTGGAGCCGATCCTCGAACTCCCATACGGGCCCGCGGCATGTCATGGCCGCATGAAGGCCGGACACATGTCAGCACCCGATCCGCGCGCCGTTCGCTTCTTCAGATTCAGCTTGCTTCAACGGGGGCGTCCACACATGTCCATGATGACCACGTCGCCGCGTCCGAGGTCGGGCACGAGAACCTGCCGGACATAGGCGACGAAAGCATCGCGGTTGATCGGACCGTCGAGCACCATCGGCGCGCACTCAGGACGTCGGCGCGATCCCGCTCGATCGCATGCCCGGTCTTTATGGGATGGCCCGCCCCTTTTCCCCGGCATCGGATATGATGCTGGTGCTTGAAGAGGAAAGGAGCGGACCGATGTCTATTGTGATCCTTGGCGTTGATTTGGGCAAGAATGCCTGCAGTGT
>Ga0302136_1000030_pt1 | contig 78465 bp, 64 predicted proteins | sample CBN3_20m_MG_FD_203116 | JGI IMG/M metagenome (GOLD analysis project Ga0302136, IMG submission 203116) | Marine microbial communities from Western Arctic Ocean, Canada - CBN3_20m | ecosystem: Environmental > Aquatic > Marine > Oceanic | place: Canada: Western Arctic Ocean | collected 2017-09-15
ATGACGCTGGAAACCCTCGGCTCGGTGAGCCATAACCCCATTGTCAGCCTGCCAGCTCTGGCTGCCTGACCCGAACCTGATCCTACTGCGGATCGACGGTTCCTACACCACCCCGTGGGACACGACCTCCGCGTCAGGTCGTTTAACCTTGCTCAAACAATGATATTGCAAGCGCAAGTGAGGGAGTGCCATTGGACAAGATCTTGGGATTGAGTGAGCGGCAAAAGGCTTGCTTGCGCCTCGTCCATCAAGGGCTGCGGACCAAGGAAATCGCGCCGATCGTCCATTTGGCGCCCGCGTCGATCGACACTTATATCCGGTTGGCGATGGTCCAGCTCGGCACGAGCGATCGTCGTGAGGCAGCCAGAATTCTTGTTCAGTTTGAAAGCGTTGATCGGCCTACCCCTCAAGTGAGGGTAGATGCCGACATGGCCCCGAAAGACCCAGGTGCTGGGTCGATTTCCGACCCTTCAGCGCTATCCGAACAATTCGTATCTGGATCGGAACACCTTCCCAAATCTGATCCCGATCGCAAAAACGGGCCTCGGCGGTTCGGCCTGACGATCGCTGGATTGCTCAGGCCGCCGCCGGTCGGCGGTGTTCTGAATGACCTGACCTATGCCGACCGTATCCGCGAAATGCTGCGCGCCGCCTGTCTGATGGTGGTCGTCGTGGCCAGTCTGACGCTCATATTCATCGGGGCTTTGCGCGTTCTACGCTGAGGCCCCATTGTGGAGGCCCCATGATTACGATCGATCCGAACGATGCCGCTGCCGTTGCTCGCGATACTCAGTCCACCTTCCGCCAGATGGACGATGCCCTTCGAAGCGCAGCGACGCTGACCATTTCCTTCCTGAATGCGGTCTCGGACAGCGGCGTGACGGCCAAGGAAAGCCAGCGCATCCTGTCGGTCTTCCACAAGAGCCAGGGCGACCTCGTGGCGGCGCGGGGCGGCATGACCGACGCGACCGCGATGATGACGGGCATTCAGCGGCGCAGCAATATCGCCGAAACCGGCTTTGGTTGTCCCGGCCCCAATAATCCGCTGGATTATGCCCAGGAAAAGCAGCCCCTGCGCATCGTCGCCTGATCGGGCGCGATGATGGAATGAGAAGGTGATCGATAGCTTATGGTGCAGGTCACCTTTCTCATCCTGACGATTTTCAGCCTGATCTATGCGGGCCTTTTTGGCGGAAGGGATGGCCGATGGGCCGCGGGATTCATAGTGTTGGCGGTCGTTCTGACCATGGTGGACGACCTGCTTCGTCCCTCCTACGTGACCGTCCATCCGGTGGCGGTGGCGATCGATGTGGCCTTGCTGGGCGCGCTTATGGTGTTGATGCTGCTCAGTCGGTCCTATTGGCCGATCTGGATGGCCAGCGCGCAGATGCTGACGACGATCAGTCACTGCGCCGTCGCGTTCGTTCCCCAGTTCGTGCCGAAAATCTATTATGCGCTCAGTACGGTATGGGCGATTCCGTGCCTGGGGGCGATGGTGCTCGGGATCGCGCTCGATCGGAGATCCGGGAAGGTCATCAACTGATCGCATGGCTCGAGGCGTATCTGAAGGCTCAGGATGCCCGTCGGTCTCAATTTCCCGCCGGCTTGCTCAGCGACCCCGCCTGGGATCTGATGATCGACATGTTCGTCACCGAAGCCAAGGGCAAGCGACTGTCCGTGACCAGCGCCTCCGCTGCAACGCGAGCGGCGCCGACGACCGGCTTGCGTTGGATCAATCGGCTGGTGGACGATGGCCTGGTGACCCGGATTTGCGATCCTTCCGATCGGCGTCGGAGCTTTCTCGCCTTGAGCGACGCCAGTTGGTGGCGGATTCTCGATTGGGCGCGAGACACTCGTTCCGCCTTGGCGGTTGCCGTACAGGGCTAGGTTTCGCCATGGACCTCGCTTAATCAGGGTTGGTGACGAGGGAGCAATTTCAATCTCTGCGTGACCTGACCCTGAAAGCGTTGCTGCTGGCGGACGAACTGGGCGCGTCAAACGTCGCGCTCTGGCTGGACGCGGCACTGGTCGAGCTGACCGGACAAGGCGTTCCTCCGCCCGGCGCATCGGCGCTGCTGGGGGAGCAGAATTGATGACGGCCAGCCTATCGCAGTAATAGGCTGGCCGTCGCCGAAATGAGTTTTGCTGCCGTCCGCCTCAGCGGGCCACGGGCGTGCGCAGGACCGAGGCGGCGCGCGCCTTGGCCTCGACATCGGCCATCGATCCGCCGGTCACCCAGCTACCACCGACGCAGAGCACACGGTCGAAGGCGAGCCAGTCCGGCGCGCTCGCCTCGGTGATGCCGCCGGTGGGGCAGAAGCGGGCCTGATAGAAGGGGGCGGCGAGCGCCTTCAGCGCCTTCAGCCCGCCGCTGGTCTCCGCCGGGAAGAATTTGAAATGGGTCAGGCCCAGGTCAAGCCCGCGCATGATGTCGCCCGCATTGGCGATGCCCGGCAGATAGGGGATGCCGCTGTCGATCACCGCGGCACCCAGACGATCGGTCAGGCCCGGCGAGACGATGAATTCCGCGCCCGCATCGGCCACGTCGCGCAGTTGCTGCTCGTTGACGACGGTGCCGGCACCGACGATCGCGCCGGGCACCTTCTTCATCTCGGCCATGGCTTCCAGCGCGGCGGGGGTGCGCAGCGTCACCTCCAGCACCTTCAGGCCCCCTGCGACCAGCGCCTCGGCCAGCGGCTTGGCGGTGGCGGCGTCGTCAATGACCAGCACGGGGATGACCGCGCTGGTGCGCATGATGGTGGCGATGTCGGTCATGTATGCTCCTGGGCAAAGGCCGCGGCTGCGCCGAACAGGCCGGGCTGGGGATGGGTGATGAGCTTGACGGGGATGCGGGCCATCAGCGACTGGAACCGTCCCTTAGCGACGAAGCGCTGGTCGAAGCCCGATCGTAACAGCTTGTCCTTGATCCGGAAGCCCAGGCCACCGGCGATCACGACGGTCTTCGCGCCCTGCGCCAGCGCAAAGTCGCCCGCGACGGCCCCGAGCGCGAGGCAGAAACGGTCAAGCGCGGCGAGCGCGATCGAATCGGTGCCCTCCAGCGCTTCGGTCCAGATCTCGCGGTCGTCGCGGCTGGGCACCGCGCGACCTTCCAGCGACGCCAGCGTCTCATAGATCGCGACGATGCCCGGTCCCGAGCAGATCCGCTCGCACGACACGCGGGTATAGGTGCGGCGCAGGCGCTTGAGAATCGCGTCCTCGATCCCGTCGAGGGGGGCATAGTCCATATGCCCGCCCTCGGTCTCGATGACGTGATAGCGGTTGGGCGTCATGAGCACCTGCGCGACGCCCAGGCCCGTGCCGGGGCCGCAGACGGTGACGACGCCGTGCTCGGGCATCGGCTCCTCGGGGCCGCAGATGTGTAGGAAGTCCTCCTGCGGCACCTGCGCGACCGCATGGCCGACCGCGCCGAAATCGTTGATGACCGTATAGACGTCCGCGCCCAGCCGCTCGGGGATCAGCGAGGGGCGGATGACCCAAGGGTTGTTGGTCATGCGGATCACGTCGCCGGTGATCGGCGAGGCGATGGCGAGCGAGGCGGCCTTGGGCAGGGGGCGGCCGACATGCGCCTCGAACGCCTGCCACGCGGTCTGGAGCGAGGCATGCTCGGCGGTCTTCTGCGTGCACGGCTCGCCCAGCTTGACGACGCGGCCATTCTCGACCTCGGCGATCGCGAAGCGCGCATGGGTGCCCCCGATGTCGACGGCAACGATTTCCATGATCCTCTCCCCCTTGTCTCTTACAGGCCCGCGCCGGCGAGGATGGGCGATGCGCCCCTCTCAGCCTCGTCGGCGGCCTGGCGGAACAGCGCGAACAGCTCGCGGCCCATGCCCTGGACCGGTGCGGGCGTTTCCGCCTGTTTGCGGGTGGCCCATTCGGCTGGGTCGACCAGCGCGTTCAGCGTGCCCGCGACCGCGTCGAGGCGGACGATGTCGCCATCGCGGATCAGGCCGATCGCGCCGCCGCCGATCGCCTCGGGGCTGAGGTGGATGGCGCAAGGGACCTTGCCGCTGGCGCCCGACATGCGGCCATCGGTGACAAGCGCGACCTTGAAGCCCCGGTTCTGGAGCACGCCCAGCGGCGGGGTCAGCTTGTGCAACTCGGGCATGCCATTGGCCTTGGGCCCTTGGAAGCGGACCACGACGACGACGTCGCGCTCCAGCTCGCCCGCCTTGAACGCGGCTTGCACTTCCGACTGATCGGAGAAGACGCGGGCGGGTGCCTCGATGATCCAACGCTCGCGTTCGACCGCCGACACCTTGATACAGGCGCGACCCAGATTGCCCGACAGGATGCGCATGCCGCCATCGGGCGAGAAGGGTGCAGAGGCAGGCCGCAGGATCGTCTCGTCGCCGCTGTCGCCGACCGGGGTCCAAGAGAGCTTGTCGTCCGCGATCACGGCCGTCTGGCCATAATCGGACAGGTCCTTGCCCGCCACCGTCAGGATGTCGCGGTGGAGCAGCCCTGCCGAGAGCAGTTCGCGGATGACATAGGGCATGCCGCCTGCCGCCTCGAATCCGTTCACGTCCGCCGACCCGTTGGGATAGACCCGCGCGATCAGCGGCACGGCGGCCGAGAGGCGGTCCATATCCTCCCAGTCGATGATGATCCCCGCCGCCCGCGCGATGGCGGGCAGGTGGATCAGATGGTTGGTCGAGCCGCCGGTCGCCAGCAGGCCGACCGCCGCGTTGACGATCGCCTTTTCATCGACGCATCGGCCCAATGGCCGGTAATCCTCGCCCTGCTGCCCGATCTTGGCCAGACGGTGCACGGCGGCGCGGCTGAGTTCCTGGCGCAGTTTCGTGCCCGGATTGACGAAGGCGGCGCCCGGCATGTGCAGACCCATCACCTCCATCATCATCTGATTGGTGTTGGCGGTGCCGTAGAAAGTGCAGGTGCCCTTGGAATGATAGGCGGCGATCTCGGCGTCGAGCAGTTCGCCGCGCCCCGCCTTGCCCTCGGCATAGGCTTCGCGGACGGCGGCCTTCTGCTTGTTGGGCAGGCCCGTCGGCATCGGGCCGCCGGGGACTAAGATCATCGGCAGATGGCCGAAGCGCAGCGCACCCATCAGCAGGCCGGGCACGATCTTGTCGCAGATGCCGAGCAGCGCCGCGCCTTCAAAGGTGCCGTGGGACAGGGCGACAGCGGTGGACAGCGCGATGGTGTCGCGGCTGAACAGCGACAGCTCCATGCCCGCATAGCCCTGCGTCACGCCGTCGCACATGGCGGGTACGCCACCCGCCACCTGCGCGGTTGCGCCCACTTCGCGCGCCCAGACCTTCATGAGTTCGGGATAGCGGTAGTAGACCGCGTGCGCCGACAGCATGTCGTTATAGGCCGACACAATGCCGATATTCATGCCGCGATCGGCCTTCATGGCGTCGCGGTCTTCCTCGGTCCCGGCATAGGCATGGGCGAGGTTGGCGCAGCCCAGATTGGGGCGGCGCACCGCCGTCTCGGCCTCGTGCGCGATCAGGTCGAGATAGGCCTGGCGCCCTGGCTTCGAGCGTTCGATGACCCGGTCGGTGACGGCGGAGACGGCGGCGTTCAGGCTCATTGCTCGCTCCAGTGGATATCGATCGGCAGTTCCACCTCGGCCAGGACTCGACCGATCGGATAGGGCGACGATGCGCCTTCCTTGATGGCGTCTTCCAGCACTTTCTTCTTCTTGGGCCCCGAAATGGCGATCATGATCGCACGGGCCGAGACGATCCCGGCGCGGCTGAGCGTTACGCGTGCGACCGGCGCTTCGGGGGGCAGGGGATCGGGCATCAGGCCCAGCGCGCGACGTTCCTTCGGCCCGTTGAGCGCCTCGTCATAATCGGGGCCGGGGAAGATCGAAGCGGTATGCCCGTCCGCGCCCATGCCCAGCAGCACCAGGTCGAGCGGCCAGTGAAGCTCCTGCATCAGCGCATCGGCCGAACGACCGGCAGCCTTATAATCCGGGGTCGCCTGCGGCACGATCGGCATCACCCGCGCACCCTTGGGCAGGAAGGTCTTACCGATCATGGTGACGTTGGATAGCGGATCGCCCAGCGGCACGATGCGCTCATCGGCGGGGACGATGGTCACACGCTTCCAGTCGAGCTTGGCCTGGGCCAGTTTCTCATAGACCGGAACCGGCGTCTTGCCGCCTGACAGCGCGATCACCGCCGCGCCGCGCGCCTCGATCGCGCTTTCGATGATGAACTGGATGTCGCCGGCCAGCGCGTTCGCCATTTCGGTGGTGTCTTCATAATCCCACCATTCGATTTCGTCGGTCATGTCATCCTGTCCTGATATTGCGGGCGCGAAGCGTGTCCCGCCGATCGGGCAAGCCACGCAAGCGCCAAAGTCGTCCCAACTTCGATCAGAAATGGGGTGTGTCAGTCGTCCTGCCAGGTCACGCCGTCACGCTCGGTCAGCGCGATCGCGGCGGACGGACCCCAACTGCCGCTGGGATAATGTTTGGGCTTGACGTCGTTGGCGTCCCAACCGGCGCGGATCGCGTCGATCCAGGCCCATTGGGCCTCCACCTCGTCGCGGCGGACGAACAGCGTCTGGTCGCCTTCGATCAGGTCAAGCAGCAGCCGTTCATAGGCGATGCGGCGGCGGGTCCCGGCGAACTCGGCATCGAGCGACAGGTTCAGCGGCACCTCGCGCAGGCGCAGGCCTTCGCGGTCGAGGCCCGGTTCCTTGGCCATCACCAATAGCTGGATATATTCTTCCGGCTGCAGGCGGATGACCAGCGTGTTGGGCTGAAGGATACCGCCGCGGCCCGCGAACATCGAGTGCGGCACCGGCTTGAACTGGATCGCAATTTCCGAGCGGCGGGTCGCCATGCGCTTGCCGGTGCGCAGGTAGAAGGGCACGCCCTGCCAGCGCCAATTGTCGACATGCGCCTTGATCGCGACGAAGGTCTCGGTCTTGGACGGTTTGCCCAGTTCGTCGGCATAGGAGCCAACGATCTTGCCGCCGACCGCGCCGTCCACATATTGGCCGGTGACGGTGTTGTGCGGCACCTCCTCCGGCGTCATCTGGCGCAGCGAGCGGAAGACCTTGGCCTTTTCGTCGCGGATCGCGGTGCCGTCATAACGGGCGGGCGGTTCCATCGCGATCAGCGCGAGCAGTTGCAGGATATGGTTCTGCACCATGTCGCGCAGCGCGCCGGCGCCTTCATAATAGCCCGCGCGATCCTCCAGCCCGACGGTTTCGGCGATGGTGATCTGCACATTGTCGATGCCGTGGGCATTCCAGATCGGCTCGAAGAAGAAATTGCCGAAGCGTAGCGCCAGGATGTTCTGGACGGTTTCCTTGCCCAGATAATGGTCGATGCGGAAGGTCCGCTCCTCGGGAAAGCCGAACGCGACCGCGTCGTTGATCTCCTTGGACGAAGCGAGATCGTAGCCGAGCGGCTTTTCCAGGCCGATCCGCACCGTCTCGCCCGCCAGACCAACCGATTCGAGGCCCTTGATGGTGGACTCGAAGAGGCTGGGCGCGGTCGACAGATAGATGGCGAGGCCGTTCGAGACGTCGCCGACCTTCTCCGCCAGGGCCGGAAAGCCGTCGGTCTTCGAGGCATCGAGCGACTGATATTGCAGGCGGCTCAGGAAGCTCTCGATCTTGTCCGCATCCTTGCGGTCCTCGGGCAGGAAGGTGTCGAGCGCGTGCGAGGCGAACTCGCGGAAGCTGGCATCGTCATGATCCGATCGCGCGGTACCGGTGATGGTCAGCCCGTCGGGCAGCAATCCGTCCGAGTGAAGATTGAACAGCGACGGCAGCAGCATCCGCTGCGACAGGTCGCCGGTCGCGCCGAACAGCAGCAGCTTGCCTACGGGATTGCGCGTCATGACGTCTCCTTAGAGGACGAGGCCGGCGGTCGGATCGAGCCCGGCCATGATGTTCAAATTCTGGACCGCCGCACCACCGGCACCCTTGCCCAGATTGTCGAGCGTGGCGATCAGTCGAGCCTGACCCGTGGCCGCATTGCCGCACACGCGCAAGGTCATCCGGTCGGTTCCGGCATTTTCCTCGATATTCACCGCCGCTACGTCATCCGGGGCGAAGCGCACGATGCGACTGTCGGCATAGGCCTCCGCTAGCACCTGAACGACGTTGTCGAGCGACGGCGTGCCGGGCAGCGCGTGGAGGGGCAGGGGCACCTCTACGACCATGCCGCGATAGGTGTCGACCACGGCTGGCGCGAAGATCGGCGCGTGGGTCAGGCCGGAATGGCGCTGCATCTCCGGTGCGTGCTTGTGCGCGAGCGTCAGGCCGTAAGGGCGGAAGGCGCGGTTGGTCGCACTTTCATATTCGGCGATCATCGCCTTGCCCCCGCCCGAATAGCCCGAGGCGGCGTTGACCGAGACCGGCCAGTCGGCGGGGATAATCCCTGCGCGCACCAGCGGACGGACGAGCGCGAGAAAGCCGGTGGGGTAACAGCCGGGATTGGACACGAAACGCGCCGCCGCGATCCGCTCGGCTTGATCGGGCTCCAGCTCGGCGAGACCATAGACCCAGTCTTCGGCCGTGCGGTGCGCGGTCGAGGCATCGACGACGCGGGTACGGTCGTTGGCGATCAGCGACACCGCTTCGCGCGCCGCATCGTCGGGCAGGCAGAGAATGACGAAGTCGGCGTCGTTGATCGCCTCGCGCCGCGCCCCGGCGTCCTTGCGGCGATCATCGGGCAGGGTGAGGATCGACAGGTCGGGCCGGCCAGCCAGCCGGTCGGCGATCTCCAGGCCCGTGGTGCCGGCGCCGCCATCGATGAATACCGTCTTGGTCATTGCACCGGCTCCAGCAGCGTCGCATCGCAATAGCCGACCAGCCCGAGCAGCGGCGCGATGCCCCAGGCATGGCCACCCGCCAGCTCCAGCACCTCAAAGGCTTCGCCAGCCTTCAGTTCGGCCAGCACCGCCGAGTCCGCGCGCCGCCCCTCGCGCAGGGTAGCCGGGGCGTTGGTGCGATAGGAGAGGGGAGCCGCATAATGCGGCGCGAATACATATTCGGCGAGCCGCACATCGGCCAGGTCGGGCCGCACCGCATGGGTGCGCGGGTCGAGGCTGACCGTGCGCCCCTGCAGGGAAAAGCTCTTACGCGCTGGCCCGTTGGAGGGTGGGGGCGTCGCCAGCGCCGATGAAATGTCCGAATTCTTCAAGAAAGTCCGCCCCTTCAGGTGTCCTGGCGACAAAGATGTTCCGCTTGTCGCTATCATCGCGTTGGCGGCGCAGATAGCCCAGCGTTCCCAGTCTATTCAAGGCGCGGGTAACGACAGGTTTCGAGACGTTCAAGGCGCGCGCCAAACCGCGCACCGTATGGGGGCCGGGACGGAGATAGACGACGAGTAGCAAGGCCATCTGTCGATTGGTCAGATCAGGTTCACCGGAACGGACATAATCGACCAAGGCGCTCATCCAGGCCAACAGCGACTGCGGTTCGTGTGGGTGGGACACGATAGCGATTCCAATGGCTGTGCCGGCCTTTGCCGGACGTTGTTTCGATGTCATAACGCCCCTTGTTCGCGGTGGTTTCCACTCATGTTCCGCCATCCGTAACATCTTAAAATCGGCGCGCGGCGGAACCATTTGGTGGCTCGTGAATGCGCTGGGACCCCGCGCATGGTTGATCGCAAGCGTTGCCTCGCCTATGTGCGCGCTTTCGCACACCCTTTCATCGGGATCATACGCGCCTCATGTTCGCTTTCCTGCTCGTCATCCACGCCATCATCGCTGCGACGCTCGTCACGGTGATCCTCATGCAGCGGTCGGAGGGCGGCGGTCTGGGCATGGGCGGCAGCCCGTCGGGCCTGATGTCGGCGCGGGGTGCCGCGGATTTCCTGAGCCGCGCGACGGCGGTCCTGGCGACCGCCTTTGTCGGCTTCTCGATCCTGCTCGCGGTCCTCGCCGCGACGCGCAGCGCGCCGACGATCGACACCTCGCTGGCCCGCACGCCCGCGACTCAGGCGCCGATCACCCAGCCGGCCCCGGCACCGGTTCCCACCGGCGCGGCCCCCGCGACCCAGCCGGCGGACAATTCGGCGGTTCCGCTCGCCCGCTAAGTCTCGTTTCCATCGCAGCATAGGCCAACGTGCCGCCGACAATTTCCGGCGGCGCGCATCTTTGCTGTTGTCGTTTCCACCCCATCCAAGCTAGGCGATTCTTCCCATGGCGCGGTATATCTTCATCACCGGCGGCGTGGTCTCGTCGCTCGGCAAAGGCCTCATGGCGGCCTCTCTTGCGGCTCTTTTGCAGGCGCGCGGTTACCGCGTGCGCATCCGCAAGTTCGACCCCTATCTTAACGTCGACCCGGGCACGATGAGCCCGTATCAGCATGGCGAGGTCTATGTGACCGACGACGGGGCCGAGACCGATCTCGACCTGGGTCACTATGAACGCTTCACCGGCGTGGCCTCGCGCCAGTCGGACAATGTCACCTCGGGCCGCATCTACAAAACGATCATCGAGCGCGAGCGGCGCGGCGACTATCTGGGCGCGACTGTCCAGGTGATCCCGCACGTCACCGACGCGATCAAAGCGTTCGCGCGGGCCGATACGGTCGATGAGAATGGCGAGGATCTCGATTTCGTCCTGTGCGAGATCGGCGGCACCGTGGGCGATATCGAATCGCTCCCCTTCATCGAGGCGATCCGCCAGCTCAAGAACGAGCTGGGCCGTGGCCAGTCGATCAGCATCCACGTCACGCTGGTGCCCTATATCGCGGCGGCGGGCGAACTGAAGACCAAGCCGACCCAGCATTCGGTGCGCGAGATCGCGGCACTCGGCGTGTCGCCCGATGTGCTGGTCTGCCGCTGCGAGCATCCGCTGCCCGCGTCCGACCGCGCCAAGATCGCGCTGTTCTGCAACGTGCCGCCGTCCGCCGTCATCCCAGCACTCGACGCGTCGAGCATCTATGCGGTGCCGCTCCAGTACCATGCCGAGGGTCTCGATTCGGAAGTACTCCGCGCGTTCGGTATCGAGCCGGAAGGCGCGCCCAACCTGTCGCGCTGGACCGAGATCGTCGACCGCCTGACCAATCCGGAAGGCGAAGTGACGATCGGCGTGGTCGGCAAATATGTCGGTCTGCAGGACGCGTACAAGTCGCTCAACGAAGCGCTGGTCCATGGCGGCATCGCCAACAAGGTGAAGGTCCATATCCGCTGGATCGACGCCGAGCTGTTCGAGGGCGACGAGAGTGAGATCGCGCAGCAGCTCGAGCCGTGCCACGCCATCCTCGTCCCCGGCGCGTTCGGCGAGCGCGGCGCGCAGGGCAAGATCGCGGCGGTGCGCTTCGCGCGCGAACGTCGCGTTCCCTATTTCGGCATCTGCTTCGGCATGCAGATGGCGTGCGTCGAGGGCGCGCGCGATCTCGCCGGGATCGCTGATGCGTCGTCGACCGAGTTCGGCCCGACCTCCGAGCCGGTGGTCGGCCTGATCACCGAATGGATGGGCCGTGACGGCCTGGAGAAGCGCGAGGCGAGCGGCGACCTGGGCGGCACGATGCGGCTGGGCGCCTATCAGGCCAAGCTGGCGGGCAACAGCGTCGTCGCCTCCATCTATGGCGGCGAAGACATCTCCGAGCGGCATCGTCACCGCTATGAGGTGAACACCGCCTACAAGGAAGCGCTGGAGAAGGGCGGCCTGGTTTTTAGCGGCATGTCGCCCGACGGCACGCTGCCCGAGATCGTCGAGCGGCCCGACCATCCCTGGTTCGTCGGCGTGCAGTTCCACCCGGAACTCAAGTCCAAGCCCTTCGACCCGCATCCGCTTTTCGCCAGCTTCGTCGAAGCGGCGGTGAAGCAGAGCCGGTTGGTATGATTTTGGAACCCCGCCTCCCAGATGGAGGCGGGGTTTTCCTTTGGGGCAATCCTATCCTCCGTTCAGCCTGAGCGAAGTGGAAGGTCAAGGCCAAGGGAAAGCCTGTCCACCTGGGGGTGGCAAGGCATGGGCTTCGACTACGCTCAGCCTGAACGGTGGTCCGGACTCGTCCAGACACAAACATAAGGCGCCCGGACCCGTCGGTCCGGACGCCCCGCGACGTCTTCAGGGAGTGAAAGACGCCGAGTGGATTAGGCCGCCTTGGCCTCGTCGGCCTGATCGGCGTGATGTTCCACTGCCGCGAGCGGCTGGCCCGTCTTGATCGCGATCGTCTTGGGCTTCATCGCTTCGGGCACCTCGCGGACGAGGTCGATGACGAGCAGACCGTCGTTCAGGCGCGCATCCTCGACGAACACGAAGTCCGCCAGTTCGAAGCGCCGTTCGAACGAGCGATTGGCGATCCCGACATGCAGGAAGTTGGGCGAATTCGCCTTGTCATCCTTCTTGCCGGTGACGAGCAGCATATTCTGCTGCGCGGTGATCTCGATCTCGTCGCGGGCAAAGCCGGCCACCGCCAGGGTGATGCGGTAACGGTCGTCCGCCAGACGCTCGAGGTTGAAGGGGGGGTAATTCTCCGCTGAAGCGCCACGCGAATTGGCCTCCAGCAGATCGAATAGCCGGTCGAAGCCGATGGTCGAACGGCGATACGGGGTCAGATCGATACGCATGTCAAAACCTCCATCAGAAGCGAATTGAAACGGGATCGGCCGGTGCGCCCCGGCACGGGGGTCTCGACCCATCCGTGCGGCCCGCTATCGGCACCACACGCGAACCGATATGGTTCGTAATGAGATGCATTCAAGGGCCGTTTCGGATCGAAAAGCAAATCTTCGCTGGCCCCAAGGCACCGACGGCTTGAACGCCTACTAAAACGATGTGTGAATAGGAGGTGAAATCAAAAGGGGAGCTTCCATGTCCTTGACCCTGGCCTTGATCCTGGCCGCGCAAAGCGGCGCGCCAGCCGCCGCCGACCCGCAAGACGCGAGCCCCCAGGCTCCGACCACCCAAGCCCGTCGCGACGAAGGGCGGTTGGGCACCGCGCAGCAGGGTGGGGGGGATGTGGTCGTTACCGCCCGCCGTCGGGCCGAGACCATCCAGACGGTGCCCATCGCCATATCGGTGATCGGCGGCACCGCGCTGGCCGAGACGGGGACGTACAATGTCAACCGGCTGACGCAGATACAGCCGACGCTGCAATTCTATTCGACCAACCCGCGCAATTCGGCGGCCAATATCCGTGGCTTGGGCGCTCCGTTCGGCCTTACCAATGACGGGATCGAACAGGGCGTCGGCATCTATGTCGATCAGGTCTATTACAGCCGCATCGCCTCGGCGACGTTCGACTTCACCGATACCGAGCGGATCGAGGTGCTGCGCGGGCCGCAGGGCACGCTCTATGGCAAGAACACCACGGCTGGCGCGATCAACATCATCACTCGCCCGCCCAGCTTCACGCCCGAGGGGCGCGTCGAGCTGAGCGCTGGTAATTACGATTTCTTCCAGGGCAAGGCGTCGGTGTCGGGCCCGCTGGTCGACGATAAGGTCGCGGTGCGGCTGTCGACCTCGATCACCACGCGGCGCGGCACCGTCTACAACACCCGGCAGCAGGAATGGCAGAACAGCCAGGACAATCTGTCGCTGCGCAGCCAATTTCTATGGCACGCGACCCCGACGCTCGACCTGACCCTGTCGGGCGATTATGCGCGGCAGAACCCCAATTGCTGCGTCCAATATTATGCCCGCGTCGGCGCGACGCAGCGGCCGCTCAACCGGCAATATGCCGCGCTGGCCGCCGCGCAGGGCTATAGCGTCCCCTCGACCAACGCCTTCGACCGGTTGACCGATGTCGATACCGATCTGCGCGCCAAGCAGGAATTGGGTGGCCTGTCGCTCCTCGCCAATTGGGATATCGGCGATGCGACGCTGACGAGCGTGTCGGCGTGGCGCTTCTGGCATTGGGACCCATCCAACGACCGCGATTTCATCGGTCTGCCCATCACCACCGTCTCCGCCAACCCCTCGCAGCAGAGCCAAGTGACGCAGGAGATCCGGATCGCGTCCAACGGCAAGCGGATGCTCGATTATGTGCTGGGCGCCTTTTACTTCTGGCAGTCGATCGACACCCAGGGGCTCCAAGTTCAGGGGCCGGCGGCGAGCGCCTTCCTGCTCAACCCGACCAGCGCGGCGGGGCGCAATCCCGCGACGCTCAACGGGCTAACCGCGCGCAACACGATCGGCTTCACCAACACCTCGGCGGCGCTGTTCGGCAAGCTGACCTGGCACCCGACCGAGCAACTGTCGATCGCACCCGGCCTGCGGCTCAACTATGATCGCAAGGACGGCTCCTATGTGTCGACCGTCACCAATGGCGCCGGTTCGGGCAACCTGACGAGCGACCAGCGCGGCGTGCTGTCGCCGCAAAGCTACGCCCCGTCCTTCACCAACTGGAATCTGTCCGGCGATCTGACCGTCGCCTATACGTTCAATCCCAACGTCCATTATTATGCGACCTATGCGCGCAGCTATAAGTCCGGGGGGATCAACCTGTCGGGCCTGCCGCTCGACCGGAACGCCAATCCGATCCTGGCGACGCAGACCGTGCGGCCCGAAAAGGTCAATCACTTCGAACTGGGGCTGAAGACCCAATTTGCCGATCGCCGCGCGACGGTGAACATCGCCGGTTTCTGGACCGAGATCGCGGATTATCAGGCGACGGTGAACAATCTGCAGGTCAATGTCCTGCGTGGCTATCTGGCGAATGCCGGCCGGGTGCGAACGCGCGGGATCGAGATCGATTCGGCCTTCCGCCCGACCAGTCGATTCAATGTCTACGCCAATGGTGCCTTTACCGACGCGCGCTATACCCGTTTCACCAACGCGCCGTGCCCGCCTGAACTGTCGGGTGGCACTGCGCTGCCCGTGGTGAATGGCCAGATCGTCGGGACGCCGGCACCGGCGGGCACGCCGGGCAATTCGCTGCCCTATTGCGATATCTCGGGGCAGTGGCTGCCCGGCGTCTCGCGCTGGGCGTTCTCCTATGGCGCGGAATATGACCTGCCCGCGACGGTGGCGGGGACCGAGGGGCAGTTCTACCTCGGCTATGATGGCAGCTATCGGTCCAAATTCTCGTCCAACCCGTCACGCTCGGCCTATACCGATATCAACGGGTACAGCTTGTCCAACGTCCGTGCGGGGTTCAAGGCGCCGGGGAGCTGGAACGCCTTTGCCTGGGTCCGCAATCTGTTCGACCATAATTACTACGAGCTGCTGGCGACCCAGTCGGGTTCGACGGGCCTGATCGTCGGGCAGCCAGGTGATCCCCGGACATATGGGTTCACGATTTCCAAATCGTTCTGATCGGAGCAATCGGCGACCCGACTATGGGCAGAGCTGAGCGGCACCTTCATTGGAGATGGGGGTGCCGCCGGACGGACCCGGCGTTGAAGCAGCAGCGCTTCACCAAGAGAACCTCCGATCCGCGAATCTCATAATCCGTCCAGATTCGGTTCATCTTGATCTGTTATAGCGAAGATCCCGTACGGGCGCCGGGCCGGCACCTGGGAACGGCAGTCTGGAAGCTCCCCGTTCCCTCGCCGGTCTCGGCGGCTTTTCGTCGGATGGTGAGTGAGAGCCGATGCCCGAATGACAAACGCCCGGACCGTTTCCGATCCGGGCGCCTGCGTGACGATCGCTCGTCAGCCCCCTTTTCCCACTCCCGCATCAACCTCTTTGGGTGAGCGTTGGAGCAATCCCCGAACCACGGCCGTTGCTGCCTGTGTCTCAGTGAGATTGTGGTACGTGAGCCTCACGGCTTTTGCCATACCCTTGCGGCATCCGCGCTACGATTGAGGTGGAAGTGTGTCCGGCACGCAACAATGTCCGTGCTGACCGGTTTCTGCCCGGTCGCCAGCGGTGGCATTGCCAGCATGGGGAGCCGCCCCTACAGCCGCATTCGCTTTAGGTTTTCCCATGGATCGATCGGACTTGCATGATCCTGTCTCGCTATGAACGGATGATCGCCCGGCGCTATCTGCTGCCGGGCAAGGGGGAGGCGTTCATCTTCCTCGTCGCATCGATCAGTCTGGTGGCGGTCATGCTGGGTGTCGCCGCGCTCGTCATCGTCATGAGCGTGATGAACGGCTTTCGCGCCGAGCTGTTCGACAAGATCGTCGGTCTCAACGGTCATGCGGTGGTGCAGGGCACGGGCGGCCGTCTGCCCGACTGGCGTGATATCGTGCGCGAGGCCAAGGCGACGCCCGGTGTGACTAGCGCGGTACCGATGATCGAGCAGCCGCTGATGGCGACCTATAATGGCCGGGTCGAGGCGGTGCTGGTGCGCGGCATGCGCGTCGGCGACATTCGCGGCAACTCGGCGATCCGGTCCAAGGTCATCATGGGCAATCTGATGAGCGTGACCCCCGGCAGCAACCGGATCGCGATCGGCAGTCGCCTGGCGGAGGCGCTGGGCGCACAGGTCGGCTCGGAGATTTCGTTGATCAGTCCGCAGGGGCAGACGACGCCTTTCGGCACGGTGCCGCGTATCGTCAGCTATACGGTTGGCGCGATCTTCGAGATCGGCGTGTATGATTACGACAAAGCCTATGTGATCATGCCGATCGAGGATGCGCAGACCTTGCTGCTGATGGGCGACACGGTCGGTATGGTCGAAGTACAAACCACCGATGCCGACCGGGTGGGCCAGATATTGGCGCCGCTCGCCGACAAGCTGGGCGGGCGCGCGGTCATCGCCGACTGGCGGACGATGAACGCGCAATTGTTCGAGGCGCTGGCGGTCGAGCGGGTGGCGATGTTCACCGTGTTGTCGATCATCATCCTGGTCGCGGTGTTCAACATCCTGTCCTCGCTGATCATGCTGGTCCGTGCCAAGACGCGTGATATCGCCATCCTGCGCACCATGGGCGCGACGCGGGGTGGCTTGATGCGCATCTTCATGACGGTCGGCACGACGATCGGCGCGCTCGGTACCGTCGCCGGGCTGGTACTGGGCGCGGTCTTCCTCTTCTATCGCCAAGCGGTGGTGAATTTCGTCCAGTTCGTCACGGGTCAGAATTTGTGGGACCCCTCGATCCGCTATCTGACCGAGTTGCCCTCCAAGCCCGATCCGATCGAGATCGTGGTGATCGCGGCGATGGCGCTGGTCTTCTCCTTCCTTGCCACGCTCTACCCCGCCTGGAAGGCGGCGAGCACGGACCCGGTTCAGGTGTTGCGCTATGAATGACCCGATCATCCGCATGGGGACCGCCATCGCGCCCCGCGCCGCCGAGCCGGTCCTGGAGACGGTCGGCCTCTCGCGCAGCTTCACCCAAGGCGGCCAGACGATCGAAGTGCTGCGCGGCGTCGATCTGGCCATCGCGCCGGGTGAGATCGTCGCGCTGCTCGGCCCCTCGGGATCGGGCAAGTCGACGCTGTTGCAGGCCGTCGGGCTGCTCGAAGGCGGTTTTTCGGGATCGATCCGCATCGCCGGCGAGGAAGTGTCGAAGCTCGACTCGCATGGCCGCACGGTCGCGCGGCGCGATTATCTGGGCTTCGTCTATCAGTTCCACCATTTGCTGCCCGATTTCACCGCGATCGAGAATGTCGTGTTGCCGCAACTGGTACAGGGCAAGTTGCCTGTCGCCGCTGATACGCGCGCCAAGGGCTTGCTGACCGCGCTGGGCCTTGGCCATCGCCTGACCCATCGGCCCAGCCAATTGTCGGGCGGCGAGCAGCAGCGTGTCGCCGTGGCGCGTGCGCTTGCGAACCAGCCGCCGCTGGTGCTGGCGGACGAGCCGACCGGTAATCTCGACGAGCATACGTCCGAAGTGGTGTTGGCCGAGTTCCTGCGGCTGGTGCGCGGTGAGGGCTCGGCAGCGCTGATCGCGACGCATAACGAACGGCTGGCGCTGAAGATGGACCGGGTGGTCCGCTTGCATGAGGGGCGGTTGCAATGAATGTCTGGGCAGAGACGCCGACACTGAAAGGCCGTCACGTGACATTGCGCCCTTTTGTCGAGGATGATCTGCCCGCGCTGGTCGAGGCGGCGCGCGAGGGTGGGCTTTGGAACATCTTCTACGCCAATGTCTCGATGATGAAGACACCTGAACGCTGGCTGGCGGCGGCGCTGAAGGAGCGTGACGTTGGCCGGGCGCTGCTCTTCACGGTCGAAACGCCGGATGGCGAGGTGGTCGGCACGACCCGCTATATGCGGATGGCGCCGCAGCATCGGCGGCTGGAGATTGGCGGCACCTTCTACGCCACCCGGGTCCAGCGTACGGGCGCGAATACCGAGGCGAAGCGGATGCTGCTGGCGCATGCGTTCGAGGTCATGGAAGTCCAGGCGATCCAGATCCGCACCGACTCGCTCAACAAGCGCAGCCAGGCCGCGATCGAGCGATTGGGCGCGAAGAAGGATGGCGTATTGCGCGGCCACCAGGTGATGGCCGATGGCCGCATCCGGGATAGTGTCGTCTATTCGATCATCGACCGCGAATGGCCGGGCGTCCGCGCCAATCTAGATTATCTGCTGGGGAAGCACGAATGAGCGACATCGGCAAATTCACCGTCACGGCGGCGGATGGCCGGGCCGTCGACATGTCCGCCTATGCCGGCCGCGTGCTCTTGATCGTCAACACGGCGTCCCAATGCGGCTTCACCCCACAATATGAAGGGCTGGAGGCGCTGCATCGTCGTTATGAGGCGCAGGGGCTGACGGTGCTGGGATTTCCCTGCAACCAGTTTGGTGGGCAGGAGCCGGGCGATGCGACCGAGATCGCGAATTTCTGTTCGACGACCTATGACGTGACCTTCCCCGTGCTCGCCAAGGTGGAAGTCAATGGTGACGGGGCCGATCCGCTGTTCCAGTGGCTGAAGGCGGAGGCGCCTGGGCTGTTGGGGACGAAGAGGATCAAGTGGAACTTCACGAAGTTCCTGGTCAACCGCGATGGTGAGGTTGTGGGCCGCTATGCCCCGACAACCAAACCCGAAGATTTGTCAAAGGATATCGAGGCCGTTCTGTAAGACTGCCTCCGTTCAGCCCGAGCGAGTGTCGTAAGGGCGCGCTCACAAGCTGCCCTATTCCGTCCTTTAAACGCCGAAAACGCCGAAATCGGAGCCTGAGCGATACTAGGCTTCGGCTCCCATCTCGTCAAAGGGCGAACGCGCTCGTTCCCTTCTTGTGATCCAGCGCGGACGCGATGGCGGTGATCCCACCGAACAGGAAGCTAAGACCCAGAATATAACCGGGCAACGTCATCGCGCTCCAGGGCAGGGTGGCGAGCACGAACAACGCCAGAATGATGTTCAGCACCCCCATGGCGATCATCCACCCGCGCCGCCGCCGCATCCGCGCGCCCAAGCCGATTTCCAATCCGCCGCGCAGGCCCAGCCACACCGCGACCAGCAAGGTGATCGAGATCGCTCCCGTTGCCGGCTCAAAGGCCATGATCAGGCCGATGATCAACGACACCAATCCGAAGCCGATGGCATAGCCGCGCCCCTCATGCCCTTTGCCGAAAATTCCGGCACCGATAGATACGATTCCCGAGGCGATGAAGAACGCGCCGATCACCAGGGTCGCCGCCAGGGTCGCTGGCACCGGGAACAGGAAGGCCGCGAAGCCGAGCAGTGCCGACAGCACGCCATAGGCCAGAATCCAGCCCCATCCCGCCCCGGGGCGGAGCGAGGTCGCAAAGGAACGGTCGGTGTCGGTCATCGTCTCTCGTCCCAATCTGGATTAATCCTCCAATCTGGATTAATCCTTCTGTCACCGTAACGGTTCGCCTTCCTCCCGGTTCCGTGCTGGTCGAATCACGCGGCGTCGGGTAGGGGGGGGTATGCATTCCGGATATGTGCCGCTTCGCATCTTTTCCTCCTTCACGATGCTGGACGGCGCGATCGATCCCAAGGCGATCGCGGCGCAGGCCAAGGCGAACGCTTTTCCCGCCGCCGGCCTGACCGATCGCAACGGCCTTTATGCCGCGATGGCCTTTTCGGACGCCGCGAAGAAGGCCGGCGTACAGCCGATCATCGGCACGATGCTGGGCGTCGCGCGGCCCGACATGCCCGATAGCGTGACGCCAGTGGTCGACTGGATCGCGCTCTATGCGCAGGACATGACCGGCTATGACAATCTCTGCGCACTCGTCTCGGCGGCGCATCTGGAGCGGCCGATCGAACTGGCCGCGCATGTCGGTTTCGACACGCTGGGTAAATTCAGCACCGGCCTGATCGCGCTGACGGCGGGCGGCGAGGGGGGCATCGCCCGCCTGTTCGCCGAGGGGCAGCCCGACCGGGCAAAGGCCTATTGCGACCGGCTTCAGGCGATGTTCGGCGACCGGCTCTATATCGAGCTCGCCCGACGCGACGATCCCACGGAGATCGCCGCCGAGCAGGATCTGATCGATCTGGCCTATGACCGCGATCTGCCCCTGGTCGCGACCAACCCCTGCTGCTTCGCCGATAGCGGGTTCCGCGATGCGCATGACGCCATGCTGTGCATCGCCAATTCGACCTATGTCGAAATGGACGACCGCCCCAAAAGCTCGCCCGAGGCTTGGCTGAAGCCTGCCGAGGTGATGAAGCAGCTCTTCGCCGATCTTCCGGAAGCGATCGACAACACGCTGGTCGTCGCGCAGCGCTGCGCCGTCATGGCTCCATGGCGCAAGCCCATCCTGCCCAGCCTTGCGGGCGACCGTGAGGGCGAGGCGGCGATGCTTCGTCGCGACGCGACCGCCGGTCTGGAGGCTCGGCTCGACCGTATCGCCGAACTGGAGGGCGAGGGCGAACCCGGCTGGCGCGAGGCCTATCACGAACGGCTGACGTTCGAGGTCGACATCATCATCCAGATGGGCTTTCCCGGCTACTTCCTGATCGTCGCCGACTTCATCAAATGGGCCAAGGATCACGATATTCCCGTGGGGCCCGGCCGTGGTTCGGGCGCGGGCTCGGTGGTCGCCTGGGCGCTGACCATCACCGACCTCGATCCTTTGAAGCTCGGCCTGCTGTTCGAACGCTTCCTGAACCCGGAACGTGTGTCGATGCCCGACTTCGACATCGACTTCTGCGAAACCCGGCGTGGCGAGGTCATCCGCTATGTGCAGGAAAAGTACGGCCGCGATCAGGTCGCGCAGATCATCACCTTCGGTAAGCTGAAGGCGCGCGCGGTGCTCAAGGACACCGGCCGCGTGCTACAGATGAGCTATGGCCAGGTCGACCGTCTCGCCAAGCTGGTGCCCAACCATCCGACCGATCCCTGGGACCTGAAGCGCGCGCTGAACGGCGTGCCCGAGTTGGCGAAGGAATATGCCAACGACAATCAGGTCCGCCGGCTGCTCGACCTTGCCACCAAGCTGGAGGGCTTGCCGCGCCACTCCTCCACCCACGCCGCCGGCGTGGTGATCGGCGACCGGCCGCTGGCGCAACTCGTGCCGCTCTACCGCGATCCGCGCTCGGACATGCCGGTGACGCAGTTCGACATGAAGTTCGTCGAGGGCGCCGGGCTGGTCAAGTTCGACTTTCTCGGCCTCAAGACGCTGTCGGTGTTGCAGAAGGCGGTGCAGTTGCTCCGCAAGCGCGGCGTCGATGTCGACTTGGGCGCATTGGCTTGGGACGACGAAGCCACCTACGCCCTGCTTCAGAAGGGCGATACGGTCGGTGTGTTCCAGCTGGAATCCGAAGGCATGCGGCGCACCCTGTCCGCCGTGCGGCCGACCAATTTTGGCGACATCATCGCGCTCGTGTCGCTCTATCGGCCGGGCCCGATGGACAATATCCCCAGCTTCGGTCGCCGCAAGCAGGGCACCGAGGAGATCATCTACCCGCATCCCCTGCTCGAACAGATATTGTCCGAGACCTACGGCATTTTCGTCTATCAGGAACAGGTGATGCAGGCCGCCCAGATCTTGGCGGGCTATTCGCTGGGCGGCGCCGATCTTCTCCGCCGCGCGATGGGCAAGAAGGTCAAGGCGGAGATGGACGCGCAGCGTGCCATCTTCGTCAAGGGCTGCCAGGAGGTGAACGGCATCCCGGCGCAAAAGGCCAATGAACTGTTCGATTTGATCGACAAGTTCGCCGGCTATGGCTTCAACAAGAGCCACGCGGCGGCCTATGCGTTGCTCGCCTATCAGACGGCGTGGCTGAAGGCGCATCACCCGCATGAATTCTATGCCGCGTCGATGTGCTACGACATGGCGCTGACCGACAAGCTGGCGATCTTCGTCGATGATGCGCGGCGCATGGGTGTGACGATGCTGCCCCCCTGCATCAACGCCAGCCAGGCCGAGTTCGATGTCGAACCATATGAGGATGGCCTCGCCGTCCGCTATGCCCTCGGCGCGCTCAAGTCGGTGGGCGAAGGGGCGATGGAGAAGCTGGTCGTCGAGCGCGAGGCGGGCGGGGCCTTCGCCTCGCTCGATGCGTTGGCCAAGCGGGTCGATCCCCGGCTGATGAACAAGCGCCAGTTGGAGACGCTCGCCTCGGCGGGGGCGTTCGACGGGATCGAGGCTAACCGCGCAGGCGTCCATGCGGTCGCCGAAACGGTTCTCGCCATCGCGGCGCGCACCCATGAGGGCCGGACTAGCGGGCAGGGCGGGTTGTTCGGCGAGACCGAGGTCGCGGGCGATGCGATCAAGCTTCCTTCGGGCGTGCGCTGGACGCTGTCGCAGCGGATGGAGCAGGAGAAGGAGGCGTTCGGCTTCTATTTCTCGGCACATCCGGTCGATCGCCACGCGCATATCGCCAAGATGCACGGAGCGCGCACCTATACCTCGCTGACCGAGCTTATCATCCCCGATGACGGTGCGCGGATCGGCGCGACCATGGCGGCGCTGGTCGAGGATGCCCGCTGGCGGACTTCGGCGCGGGGCAAGCGCTACATGATGGCGCAGCTCTCCGATGCGACGGGGCAGTTCCTGGCGACGTGCTTCGACGATTCGGTCGCGGCCGATTTGGAGAAGGCGGCCAAGGAGGGCGACTGCGCGCTCATCACCGTCGAACTCGATCGCCGCCCGGGCGAGGAAGCGCCGCGGGTCAGTATCAAGCGGGTCCAGCTTTTCGACGGCCTCGCCAGCATGGCCAAGTTCGTGGTCGAGGTGACGGTGACCGACAAGGCGGCCTTCCCTGCGCTGCGGGCGATGCTCGATCCCTTGCGCAACGGACGTGGCGAGGTGCGGGCCCGGATCGTCGGGGGGGATGGCGATACGCTGCTGACGCTTGGGCGGAATTTCCTGCTCGACGCCGAACTGGCGAGCCATATCGAGGATTTGCCGGGCGTGAAGGCGGTAGCGATGAAGTCGTCCGAGGCGCGGCTGGCTTTGGTCGGGTAATCCACCGCGCCTTTGCCCCGGCGCAGGCTGGAGCGAAGGCGCAAACCCATTGCACGATTCCAGCCTGCGCTGGGGTGGCAATTTTATCGAAACAAATCTTCGCGGGGGTGTCAGCCACCGACTTCGCGTCGATCCTGCTCTTCTTCGCCCGCGTCGCCGTGATTGCCATAGCCGCCGCCCGAGCTATCGGCTTCATCCTCGTTCGGGACCTGCTCCGGCTGAGTCTGTTCGGGATCGTTGATCATTCACTCTCTCCTTCAGGCGGCATAACGCTTTGGAGAACCAGCGCGATCCTCAAAACAGCTCACCTTGCGGACCTTTGGGCGGGCGGAACTGGCTGGTGTCGAGCATCGGCCGATCCCGATTGAGCCCATGCAGCCGACAGGCGCGGTGAAAGCGGACCCGCAGCAGGTCCGCCCAAGGCCCCTGACCCCGCATTCTGGTAAAGAAATCCGGATCATTGTCGCGCCCGCCACGCAAGCTCTGGATGATCGCCATCACCTTGCCTGCCCGTTCGGGAAAATGCGTGTCCAGCCAGGCGCGGAACAGCGGTGCGACTTCGTGCGGCAGGCGAACCGGGATGAAGAAGGCATGACGCGCGCCCGCTTCCGCTGCGCGAGCGACCAGATGCTCGATCTCGTGATCGGTAATCGCCGGAATGACGGGTGCGATCGAGACATAGGTCGGGATGCCTGCCGCGGCCAATTTCCCCACCGCGGCCAGCCGTCGCTCAGGCGTGGGCGCGCGGGGCTCGACCGTACGCGCGACCTTGGCATCAAGCGACGTAACCGAAATACAGACCGTGGCCAGCCCCTTGGTCGCCATCGACCCTAATATATCCAAGTCGCCCACGATCCGGTCGGACTTGGTGGTGATCGCCACCGGATGATTGGTTTCGGCCAGCACCTGCAAGATCGCGCGGGTAATCCGCCATTCGCCCTCGATCGGTTGATAGGGATCGGTGTTGGTGCCCAGCGCAATCGGCGCGACACGGTAGCTGGGTTTGGCCAGCTCGACCCGCAGAAGTTCAGCCGCGTTGGGCTTGGCGAACAACCGACTTTCAAAGTCCAGTCCTGGCGACAGGTCGTGATAGGCATGCGTCGGCCGGGCGAAGCAATAGATGCAGCCATGTTCGCAACCGCGATATGGGTTGATCGAACGGTCGAACGGCACGTCCGGCGAGCTGTTGCGGCTAAGGATCGTACGTGCCTGCTCGACCGTGACACTCGTTCGCAACGGTGGCGGTGAGCCGTCAATGGTGCTTTGTGCATCGAGCCAGTCCCCGTCGGCGATACTCTCGGGGAGCGCGAAGCGGCGGCTAATGGCGTTGACCGTCGCGCCCCGTTGCGCCCGCTTCGGCTGATCCGGCTTGCCCATCGGTCGAAACTAGGGCAGCTTTCGGAACATAGCAAGAACGATGGAGGTAGAGATGGCGCGGTTGGACTATCTGGAATTGCCGGTCGGGGATCGGGCGGCGGCGAAGCGCTTCTATGCGGAGGCCTTTGGCTGGACCTTCACCGATTTCGGACCCGACTATGCCGCAACGATGAGCGGGGATACGGATGTCGGGCTCGACGCCGCGCCGGAGAAGGTCAAGGCGCCTTCGCCGGTCATTCGCGTCGACGATCTGGAAGCGGCGCTTGCGGCGGTGGAGGCGGCGGGTGGCGTCATCGTCGTGCCGATCTTCGCTTTTCCCGGCGGGCGGCGGTTTCACTTCCGCGATATCGACGGGCATGAACTCGCGGCGATGCAGCCCGCGTAAATCAGCGCTCCAGCAGGCGCGGCATCAGTTCGACGAAGTTGCAGGGGCGGTGGCGGCTGTCGAGCTGGTCGCGCAGGATGCCGTTCCAGGCATCCTTGACCGCCCCTGTCGAGCCCGGCAGCGCGAAGATATAGGTGCCGCGCGCGACACAGGCGCAGGCCCGCGACTGGATGGTCGAGGTGCTGATCGTCTGGAAGCTGAGCCAGCGGAAGAGTTCGCCGAAGCCCGGGATTATCTTGGTCGCGACTCGCTCGACGGCCTCGGGGGTAACGTCGCGGCCGGTGACGCCGGTGCCGCCGGTGGTCAGGATGCAGTCGATGCTCTCATCATCGATCCAGCGGTGAAGCTGCGCGACGATATGATCGGCATCGTCGCGCAGGATGGCGCGCTCGGCCAGTTCGTGCCCGGCCTCGGTCAGAAGGCCGACCAGCGTGTCGCCCGAACGGTCCTCCGCCAGCGAGCGCGTGTCGGAGACGGTCAGGACCGCGATGCGGACGGGGGTGAAATTGCGAGTGGTATCGATCGGCATGGCGGGTGGAACGTCCGGTGGCGGGTTTTGGGGGCGGGTGGGGCGTGGCCTTCGACTTCGCTCAGCGCGAACGGAGGTAGGTTGCTTATGGCGCGAAGCCGGTTCTGCGTCCAACCGCAGCGTGGGCATGCACTTCGACTTCGCTCAGCGCGAACGGAGGTTCGGCCGCTTATTCTTGCCTCTGCATGCTTCCCGGCCACCGTTCAGCCTGAGCGAAGTCGAAGGCCAAGGGAATCCCTCCGGCCCGTATCCGATCAATTCGCTTGGGGCAGCGCCGTATTCGACTGCGGGCTGACCGTCGCATTCAGTGCGATCGTCGTCCTGGGCGCGACGCTCGCCTGCGCAACATTGGGGCGTTGCAGCCGCACCGCCGACGCCCCCGGCAATCCGGGAAAGCGCGGCCACAGCCCCTGCGCCAGCGCAGCGCGGCTGGGCGACTTGGCCTTGCCGGTCTGGCTCTCGTACATCCAGTAGTTGCGCAGGACCATGGTCACATAGCCACGCGTCTCCCAATAGGGGATGCTCTCGATGTAGAGCAGCGGATCGCCGCCATCGCGGACCAGGCTGTTCCATTCACCGACCGGCTTGGGACCGGCATTATAGGCCGCGATCACCTTGGGCAGCAGGCCGCCGGTCACGGTGGTCATATCGCGCAATCGCTCCAGATGGCGCTGGCCGATATCCATATTGGTCGACGGCTTGGTCAGCGCCGAACGGTCGATCGACACACCGCGTTCACGCGCGAAATCGGTTGCCGCGGCCGGCATGATCTGCATCAGGCCATAGGCGCCCGCCGGGCTGACCACCTTGTTGCGGAAGCCGCTTTCCTGAAGCGTGTGCGCATAGACCAGCGCCTTTTCGACACGCCAGCCGCTGTCGGGCGTCCAACTGGGCGTCGGATAGCGCGCCTCGGCGGTCGCGGTGACGCCTGCGGGACAGTTATGCGCCAGCCAGACGGTGGTCGCGGGCAGGTCGAGCGATTCGGCGAGGCGGACGAGGCTGCGGAATTCGGTCGGCTGGCCGATCCGGGCCTGCTGGCGGATGACCTGATCGGCCAGATCGGTCTCGCCGATTTCGACGAGGGCGGCGGCAACCAGGATATTGGGACGACGATCGAGCGCGGCCCAATCGGTCGCGACGAGCTGCCCGCGCGGTTCGCGCTGGCCCTGCATGCCGAGCGCCTGACGCGCCAACTGGCCATAGAAGCTTTCGCGATACTGGGCAGCGGTGCGTAGCCGCCCCTCGATCCGGTCGGGGCGCCCGCACACCATGTCCGCGCGCGCCGCCCAGTACAGCGCCGCCGCACGCAGATCGACATCGGTCGCACGCGCCGCCGTGCCCTCAAACGCGGTTTCGGCGGTCTGGCAGTCATTCTGCCGCCACGCCGACAGGGCGATGGTCCAGCGGCCCTGGATCGCCCAGTCGCCATAGCCATTGGCGGCCTTGGTCGCCATGGCGCGGGCATTGGCGTCGTCGCCGGACAGGAAATACATCCAGGCCACGCGCTGCTGCCACTCGGTCAGCGCGTCGGAGGACAGGCCGGAGGTCGATTCGAGCAGCGCCTGCGCCGAGGCGCCGTCATCGGCCTTGACGAAGGGCTGCATCTTCACCGCCAAGTCGGCGGCGATCATGTCACTCTTCACGCTCTTGGCACGGATGCGGCGGGGGGCGCCGTCCTGCCAGATCAGGGTGTGCGTCTCGGGCAGCGGCGGCAGGTCACGCGCGCCCCGCGACCGAGCAAGGCGTGCGAGCTGTTCGGCCTGGGGCAGCTCAGGCGCTTCGTTGAGCAGTGCAACCAGCCGCTCGACATCGACCTTGGGCGATCCCTTGGCGGTATAGAGTTCGGCGCGCGCGATGGCGTGGAGCGGCCCGGGCTTCAGCGCATCGAGCTGCAGTTGCGCATCGGTCCACCGGCTGTCGCGGATCGCTGCGAAGACGCGGGCGTAACCGGCCTTCTGTTCGGCATCGAGAAGCGCGGGGATGCTGGGCGGCGCCTTCAGCGCGGCGGGGCTGCGGGTGCTGGCGGTGTCGAGCGGGTCGGCCATCGCGGCCCCGCCCATCGCTGTTCCGGTGGCCAGCAGGGCCCCGATCGCCAGCGTGCGTCCGACAGCGTAGCCCAGCTTCATTCCGCCAAGTCCCCCATGAGCAACTGCAAATCCTTCCAGCTTTCCGCCTTGGCCATCGGCTTTTCGATCAGAAAACGCGGATGGAAACTGGCGACCGCCTGACTTTTGCCGTTCTTATGGTCAACAGCATGCAAATGTCCGCGTGCGCTGGTTAATTCGGTCCCGAGGACGGCACGGCTCGCCGCATTGCCCAGCAGGAGAAGCCCGCGCGGGCGGATCAGCCCGACATGATGGCGGGCAATCTCGGCCAGCCGGCTTTCCAGATCGGCCGGGGTGCGGCCGGCGAGAGGCCGCCGCGCGCAGACGGAGGCGAGGTGGACGGTCTCGCGCGACTGGCCGATCGCGGCCAGCATCCGGTCGAACAACCGGCCGGGCGCGCCGGACAGGATCTGCCCCGCTTCGCCGTCATCGCGATCGGGGCAATCGACCAGCACCATCAGCGTGGCATCGGCAGGGCCCGTCGCGGTCAGCGAAATGCCGTCCCAGGACGCCTCGGGCGCGGCATCGGACAGGCGCCATTCCAAAAATGCCGTCAGCGTATCGGGCAATTGCGCCGCGGCCGGCGTCAGGATCGGGGCCAAGGGATGCGGTGCGGCCGGTGACTGTGGCGCCGATGGCGGTGCGAAGCTGACCGGCCGGATGGGCTCCGCCATCCAGTCGCGGGGTTCATCCTCGACGAGCAGGTCGACGCCGGCATCGTGCCACCATTCCAGCAGGCTGGCCGCCAGTGCACTGTCGAGCGGTGCGGTGTCGAACGTCGGAATGGCCCCCATATCGAATTAGCCCATGCTGCAAGGTTGACGTGCGCGTCAATCTGTCGGATCGACTGTCAGGACAGAATGTTTCCCGTCCGCGCCCGGACGAGCCCGTCGAACGGGACGCTATATGCGCGGCGCGGACCAGATGCGAGGATGCCATGAGCGAACGCGAATCGATGCCCTATGACGTGGTGATCGTCGGCGCTGGCCCAGCGGGCCTGTCGGCGGCAATCCGGTTGAAGCAACTGGCGGCTGAGGCGGGCGCTGAGCTGGCCGTCTGCGTTCTCGAAAAAGGGTCCGAGGTCGGCGCGCATATCCTGTCGGGCGCGGTGATCGATCCGATCGCGCTCGACGAGCTGCTGCCCGACTGGCGTGAGGATGGCTGTCCGCTGGCCGAGGTGCCGGTGACCGAAAATCTCCACTGGATTCTGAGTGCGAACAAGCACCGTAATCTGCCGCATGCGCTGACCCCGCCATTCATGCATAACAAGGGCACTTATACGGGGAGCCTGGGTAATCTGTGTCGCTGGCTGGCCGGCAAGGCCGAGGAACTGGGGGTCGAAATCTTCCCTGGTTTCGCGGCGGCCGAAATCCTGTTCCATGAGGATGGCCGGGTGAAGGGCGTCGCGACCGGCGACATGGGCGTGGCGCGCGACGGTACGCACAAGCCCGATTATCAGCCGGGCCTCGAACTCCACGCCAAATACACCTTCTTCGCCGAGGGCGTGCGCGGGCATTTGTCCAAGGAGATCATCCGTCAGTTCGACCTGGCGCGCGACAGCCAGCCGCAGGTTTACGGCCTGGGCGTCAAGGAATTGTGGGACATTGATCCCGCCAAGCATGTCCCGGGACGGGTGATCCACACCCAGGGCTGGCCGCTGGGGGATGACGCCAATGGCGGCGGCTTCATCTATCACCAGGCGGGCGGGCAGGTCGCGCTCGGCTTCGTGACGTGGCTGAACTATACCAACCCGTACATTTCCCCTTTTCAGGAGATGCAGAAGTGGAAGACCCACCCGGTCATCGCCGAGCTGCTCAAGGGCGGCAAGCGCGTCTCCTACGGCGCCCGCGCGATCAATGACGGCGGGCTTCAGGCGATCCCGAAGCTGACCTTCCCCGGTGGCGTGCTGGTCGGCTGTTCGGCGGGCTTCCTCAACGTCCCGCGCATCAAGGGTACGCACGGCGCGATGAAGTCGGCGATGCTGGCGGCCGAGGCGGCCTTCGCGGCGGTGCAGGCGGGCCGCGAGGGCGATGAGTTGACCGATTATCCGGAGGCGTTCCGCGCGTCGTGGCTCTACAAGGAGCTGTCGACCGTCCGCAACGTCGTGCCGCTGGTCAAGAAATATGGCGACACGATGGGCTCGGGCTTGGCGGGCGTCACCATGTGGGCCGAGCATTTCGGGCTGAAGATGCCCTTCACCATGAAGCATAAGCCGGATCATGAGAGCCTGTGGCGCAAGGATCAGGTGAAGAAGCCCGATTATCCTAAGCCCGATGGCGTGCTGACCTTCGACCGACTGTCCTCGGTGTTCCTGTCGAACACCAATCACGAGGAGGATCAGCCGGTCCATCTGACGCTGAAGGATGCCAGCGTCCCGATCGAACACAACCTGCCCTTGTTCGACGAGCCCGCGCAACGCTACTGTCCAGCCGGTGTTTACGAGGTGGTGGGCGCGGAAGAGGGCGATCCGAAGTTCGTGATCAACGCCCAGAACTGCGTCCACTGCAAGACGTGCGACATCAAGGACCCGACCCAGAATATCAACTGGGTCGTGCCGGAAGGCGGCGGAGGACCCAATTATCCCAATATGTAAGCGGCCGCTTTTTCCATCGATCCTGATGTTGGCGATCACCGCCGGCTGGGCCGGGCGGGCGGTTGCGGCGTCGGAGCCGCTCGCAGCCTATCTTGCCGCGCGCGTCGCGGCGGCGGACGGGCAGGCCCATGCGGCGGCGGATGATTTCGCGATCGCGCTGACCGGTTGGCCGGACGATCCGGCGGTCGCCGTGCGCGCCTATCGCGAGGCGATGATCAGCGGCGACGAAGCCCTGGCTCTGCGCGCGGCACGGGTGCTGGAGGCCGAGAAGGTAGCGCCGATGGACGTGACCCTGCTCGATCTTGCGATCGCCGCGCGTGAGCGGGACGCCAAGCGTTTCGATGCGGCGGTGGTGCGGCTGGACGAAGGACCGCTGCGCATCCTGTCGCCCAGCCTTCGCGGCTGGGCCGCCTGGGATCGGCGCCAGCCGGTCGAACCTGCACTGGCCATGGCTGGCAAGGAACCGGTGGCCCGCCGGCTGGCGGATGAAACCCGGCTGTTGATCGCCATCGCGGCGCGGCAGATGGATGATAAGGCTGCCCGGCTGTTGGTGGAGGCGACGCGCCCGCCCGCCGATACCCGCATCGCCGCCGCAGCCCTGATCGCGGGGCGCGGGGACGAGGCGACCGCGCGGGCGCTGCTGACCGATCCTTTGGTATCCGCCTCCCGCAAGACGCTCGGTGCCAAGCCCAGTCTGGGCTTCGGCGTGTCTCGCCTGTTGCTGCGGGTCGCGGGAGAATTGGTGAGCGAAGGGCCGCGCCCGCTGGTGATCGCGCTGACCCGCACCGCGCTGATCGCCGATCCGCGCAACGACCGTGCCCGACTGGTGCTGGCGGAAGCCTTGTCCAAGGACGAAGCATGGACGGCGGCCATCGCCGCCTTGGAGGGGATCGATCCGCGCGGCGCCTTTGCCCATCGCGCCGCGATCGTCCGTATCGGCCTGTTGGCAGAGGCGGACCGGCAGGGCGAGGCGCTGATGCTCGCGCAAGGGCTGGCGACCGCCAAGCAATCGACCGTCGAGGACTGGCAGGTCTATGCCGACCAACTGATCGCCGCCAAGCGCCCGGCCGATGCGGCGCCTTGGTATCAACGGGTAACGCAATCCGATCCGGCACTCCCCTGGGCGGCATGGCTGCAATATGGCGGTGCCCTGGACCAGGCGGGGCGCAAGGACGAGGCGGATGCGGCGCTCGCCAAGGCGGTGGCACTCGGCCCGGACGAGCCGCTGGCGCTCAACTATCTGGGTTATGCCCGGATCGAGCGGGGGCAGGATGTGGCGGCTTCGCTGGCCCTGCTGGAACGGGCGAGCAAGCTGGCGCCCGAGGATGCTTCCATCACCGATTCGCTGGGTTGGGGCTATTTCAAGGCGGGGCAGGTGCGCCGCGCCCTTCCGCTCGTCGAGCAGGCGGCGATGGCGGAACCCGCCAATAGCGAGATCAACGACCATCTCGGCGATATCTATTGGTCGCTCGGCCGGCATTATGAGGCGCGCTATGCTTGGCGCGCGGCGGCGCTGACGGCGGAGGAGCGTGAGCAGGCCGACCTGGCCGCCAAGATCGCACGCTGATCCCGCTTGTCGCGGCGTGTCCGACATCGCATGGGCAGGCGATGACCGTTATCGTCGAGCCCGCGCCCGCCAAGATCAATCTGGCGCTCCATGTCCGTCGCCGCCGGGATGACGGTTATCACGAGTTGGAAACGCTGTTCGCCTTTTGCCGCGACGGCGATGTCGTGACGGTGGAGCGCGCGGGCGCGACCAGTCTGACGTTGACCGGACCGTTCGCCAAGATTTTGGCCGGCGAGGTGCAGGACGACAATCTGGTGATGCGGGCCGCGCGCGGTTTCGTCGCGCGGTTCGGCGTCGAGGGCGACCATGCCATCACGCTCGACAAGCATCTGCCGGTCGCCTCGGGGATCGGCGGAGGCTCGGCCGATGCGGCGGCGACCTTGCGTGCGCTGGCGAAGCTGCATGGCGTGGCCGTGGATCATCCGGAACTGTTCGCGCTGGCCGGCGAATTGGGGGCCGATGTGCCGGCCTGCCTGCTCGGCCGCATCGCACTGGGACAGGGGAAGGGCGATGCGTTGCAGCCGCTGGCCTCGCTCGGCGATCGGCCGGTATTGCTGGTCAACCCCGGCGTCGGCGTATCGACGGCGGCGGTCTTCGCCCGCTGGGACGGCGTGGATCGCGGGGGCTTGGGCGAAGGCGATGTCTGGGCGATGGCGGCGGCGGGGCGCAACGATCTCGAGCCGCCCGCGCGTGCGCTCGCCCCGGCGATCGACACGGTTCTGGCGCTTCTCGCCCAAGCGCCGGGGGTCGTGTTGTCGCGCATGTCGGGATCGGGAGCGACCTGTTTCGCGGTCTTCGAATCTGTCGAGGCGCGCGATGCGGCGGCCCGGGCCGCCATGACGCAAGGCTGGTGGGGGTTGCCGACTTTTTTGAGCTGATTTTTGTTCCCATCTTGTTCTCGCGGAACAAAGTGCATACATTGCAGATGCGTTGAATGGACCATAAGGTTGGTCTAGCGAGGGAAGCATCTGATGGCCGCCAATCTGAAAGTGATCGAAACAGGCATGGCAACCGCAAACGCAGACCGGCAAAAGGCACTGGACGCCGCGCTCGCCCAGATCGACCGGGCATTCGGCAAGGGCTCGGCGATGAAGCTGGGGCAGAAGGAGACGATGCAGGTCGAGGCGATCTCGACCGGCTCGCTCGGACTCGACATCGCGCTCGGCGTCGGCGGCTTGCCGCGCGGCCGCGTGATCGAGGTCTATGGCCCCGAATCGTCGGGTAAGACGACGCTGGCGCTGCACGTCATCGCCGAGGCGCAGAAGATGGGTGGCACCGCCGCCTTCGTCGACGCCGAACACGCGCTCGATCCCGTCTATGCCAAGAAGCTGGGCGTCAACATCGACGAACTGATCGTGTCGCAGCCGGACACCGGTGAACAGGCGCTGGAAATCACCGACACGCTGGTCCGCTCGAATGCGATCGACGTGCTGGTGGTCGACTCGGTCGCCGCACTCGTGCCGCGCGCCGAAATCGAGGGCGAGATGGGCGACAGCCATGTCGGCCTTCAGGCTCGCCTGATGTCCCAGTCGCTCCGCAAGCTGACCGGCTCCATCAGCCGCTCGCGCTGCATGGTGATCTTCATCAACCAGCTGCGCATGAAGATCGGCGTGATGTACGGCAATCCGGAGACAACGACGGGCGGCAATGCGCTGAAATTCTATGCCTCGGTCCGGCTCGACATCCGTCGTACCGGCCAGATCAAGGACCGTGAGGACATCACCGGCAACACCACGCGTGTGAAGGTGGTGAAGAACAAGGTCGCGCCGCCGTTCAAGCAGGTCGAATTCGACATCATGTACGGCGAAGGCATCTCGAAGATCGGCGAGATCCTCGACTTGGGCGTCAAGGCCGGACTGGTCGAGAAATCGGGTAGCTGGTTCTCCTACGACTCGGTGCGGATCGGGCAGGGGCGTGAGAATGCCAAGAACTATCTGCGCGAGAACCCGGACATGGCCGACCGTCTGGAACGGGCGATCCGTCAGCGCACCGAACAGGTGGCCGAGGAGATGATGACCGGCCCCGATGCCGAGGACGATATCTAAGCGACATGCGGCCCGCCGGTGACGGCGGGCCGTTTTCTTTGGGCGATCGCAATGGGTCGTAAAGGATAGGGTGATGACCAGCGGACAGGATTGGCAAGGCCGTGTCGGCGATGTCTGGGCGGCCGAATGGCAGCGGACGGAGCGCAGCTTTGCCGATCTCGCGCGACATCTCGACAAGGCGATCGCCGGCGTCGCGCCAAATCGGGGGCGAGCGCTGGATATCGGCAGCGGTGCCGGGTCGACCAGCCTGGCAATTCACGCGGCGCGGCCCGGGCTCGATGTGACTGGCGTCGACCTGTCGCCGGAGTTGGTCGCCCTAGCACGCCGTCGGGCCGAACAGGCTTCACCGGATGCTCCGCGTTTCGTCTGCGGGGACGCCATTGCGGTGGCCGAGCGGGAAGGGCTGTTCGATCTGTTCTGCTCTCGCCACGGCGTCATGTTCTTCGCCGATCCGGTGGCGGCCTTCGCGGGATTGCGCAGGGCGGCAAAGGATGGCGCTGCCCTCGTCTTTTCCTGTTTCGACGACCGGTCGCGAAATGCTTTTGCGACGGCGGCGGACGAGGCGATCGGCGTCACGCCCGAACCTGTCGAAGGATATGAGCCGGGGCCTTTCGCCTTTGCCGATAGCGATCAGGTTTCCGATTGGCTCGAACAGGCGGGATGGCGTCCCGAAGGCGCAGCCCGTGTTTCCTTCGACTATGTCGCGGGGCAGGGTAACGATCCGGTTGAGGACGCGCTGTCCTTCCTGTCGCGTATCGGCCCCGCCGCGCGTGCCATGGCCGCTGCGGAACCGGAGGAGCGCGTCCGGATCACCTCGGCCCTGCGCGAGATACTCTTGGCCTATCGGAACGACGATAGGGTGATCCTCCCGGCCAGTGCCTGGATCTGGCGCGCTTCGGCGGCCGCCTGAGCGAAGGGCGAACGGCGAACCCATTCCTCTTCGAGGCTTTGCTTGGGAGGGGGGCCATGCGTAGCATGGCGGCATTCCCCTTCGTTCAAAAAGCGAATGCGAAGCTGCCCCGCAAACGCATTTTTCGGATCGATCCACGCATCGAGCTTCCGCCGTCCATGGGCCCGGTCTCTTAGCTCGCGCGTTATCGCGGCCGCATATGGGGAACAGGCATGACGATCATCGTCCATCATCTCGAAAATAGCCGGTCGCAGCGTATCCTGTGGATGCTGGAGGAACTCGGCCTGCCCTATGAGGTCCGCCACTATAAGCGCGATCCCAAGACGATGTTGGCGCCGCACGAATTGCGCAACGTGCATCCGCTCGGCAAATCGCCGGTGATCGAGGATGACGGGCTGGTCGTGGCCGAGACGGGCGCGATCATCGAATATCTGGTCGGCAAAGGCGATGGCCGCCTCGGGCCCCCCGCCCACCGCGAGGCGATGCAGCGCTGGCGCTTCTGGCTGCATTATGCCGAAGGCTCGCTGATGCCCCCGCTCTTCGTCCTGCTGGTGCTCAGCCGCATTCCGCTGTTCGGCAAGGCGGCGATCAAGCGGTTTCAGCCGATGGTCGACCGGCATCTTGATTATGTCGAAAGCGAGCTCGCCCGCTCACCCTGGTTTGCGGGCGACCAGATGACGGCAGCGGACATCATCATGAGCTTTCCGTTGGAGGCCGCTCGCGCCCGGGCCGGCCTCGATGAGCGGCGGCCCGCCACTATCGCCTGGCTTGAGCGCATCCATGCCCGGCCCGCTTATCAGGCGGCGTTGGCCAAGGGTGGGCCCTATGCCTATGCCTGACCAAAGAGCGTGATGGTCCGACCCCGGTCGACACCGGGGCCGGCGCTTAGTGGCCGCCGATCTGACGGAAGCTGTCGGGGGCGGGTTCTGTGGGGGTGCCGGATGGTGCCTTGAGCGAGGGCACATCCACCGGCTCGGGCGGATCGAACGGCCCCTCCCATTTGGCGATGAGCGCACTCGCCACCGCATTGCCGATAACGTTGGTCGCCGAACGGCCCATGTCGAGGAAATGATCCACCGCCAGAATCAGGAGCAGCCCCGCCTCGGGGATATGGAACAGCGGCATCGTCGCCGCGATCACGACGAGCGAGGCGCGCGGCACGCCCGCAATCCCCTTCGACGTGACCATCAGCACCAGCAGCATCGTGATCTGCTGCCCGATCGACAGGTCGATGCCATAGGCCTGGGCGATGAACAGCGCCGCGAAGGTCATGTACATCATCGAGCCGTCGAGATTGAACGAATAGCCCAGCGGCAACACGAAGCTGGCGATGCGCGGCGGCACGCCGAATCGGTCCAGCCCCTCCAGGATGCGGGGATAGGCGGCTTCGGACGAGGCGGTCGAAAAAGCGAGGATTAGCGGCGCGCGGATATGCGCCAGCAACTCGCGGATGCGCCCGCCGATGAACAGCGTGGCGATACCGATCAGGACCAGCCAGAGCAGGAACAGCCCGAGATAGAAGCTGCCCATGAAATAGGCGAGCTTGCCGATGACGCTCGGCCCCCGCTCGGCCAGCGTGCCGGCGACGGCGGCGAACACCGCGATCGGCGCGACGCGCATGACATAGTCGGTAACCTGAAGCATCACCGCGACCAGCGCATCGACCGCGCGGACCAGCGGCGCGGCGAGCTCACCCACCGCCGTGATCGCGACGCCGAGGAACAGCGAACCGATGACGATCTGCAACACCTCGTTGGTCGCCATCGCCTCGATCAGCGAAGCGGGGACGAGGTGGGTGACGAATTTCTGCAGGTCGAACCCGGCCTTCACCACGCCGCTATCGGCGGTGACGGCGGGCAGTGGCAGGTTGATGCCGACGCCCGGCTGGAGCAGGTTGACCAGGATCATGCCCAGGCTGAGCGAGACGAGGCTCGCCGAGAGGAACCAGGCGAGCGAGCGCACGCCGATCCGGCCCAGCGCCTTGGTATCGCCCATCTGCGCGACGCCGGACACTAAAGTGGCGAAGACCAGGGGGGCGATGATCATCTTGATCAGCCGCAGGAACAGCCCGGTGACGATCGCGAAATAGCCGGCGATGGTCTTCAGCTGCTCGGTCGCGGTCGCGCTCCCGTCGTCGAGCGACAGGTTGAGCGCCAGGCCCACGATCAGGCCGAGCACCAGCCCGATGAAGATGTACAAGGTCAGCCGCTTGGCCATGCATACCCCAATATAGATTTCGCGCGCGAGCCAAGGGCATTGCGGCGCTCAGGTCAAGAATTCTATCATCGCGGTCATGCAGACCCTGATGTCCCGCCGCGCGATGATCGCGGCCGCCGCCCTGCCGCTTCTCGTCCGGCCGGGCCTGTTGCGTGCGGCCGAGCCCGATCTGGCGGACCTGCGCGATATCACCACCGGGGCGGTTCCGATCGACGCGGCCGAACGCGCCCGGCGGCTGTCGCGGGCGCAAGCGCTGATGAAGGCGAACGGCATCGGCGCGATCCTGATCGAGCCGGGATCGACCATGATCTATTTCACCGGCGTCCGTTGGGGACGCAGCGAGCGGCTGACCGCCGCGATCCTGCCGGTCGAGGGCGAGCCATGTATCGTCACGCCTTTTTTCGAGGAGCCCTCGGTCCGCGAAACGCTGGCCATCCCCGCCGAGGTGCGGGTGTGGCAGGAGGATCAGAACCCGCTGGCCGTCGTCGCGGGTTACTTGCGCGATCGCAAACTGGCGAGCCGGCCGATCGGCATCGAGGAGACGGCGCGGTTCTTCGCCTTTGACGGGCTGCAAAAGGCGCTGCCGGGCACCCGCCTCGTCTCGGCCAACCCGGTGGTGCGCGGGTGCCGGATGGTGAAGACCCGCGCCGAGATCGCGCTCATGCAGGTCGCGACCGATGTGACCATGGCGGCCTATCGCTGGCTCCACCCCAGGGTCGAGGCGGGAATGACCGGTGCGGACATCGGGGCACTGATGAGCGCTGCGACCCGCAAGCTGGGCGGCAATCCCGAATTCAGCATGGCGCTGATCGGCGAAGCCTCGGCCTATCCGCACGGTAGCAAGCAGGTCCACCGGGTGGCGGACGGCCAGGTCGTGCTGATGGACTGCGGCTGCACGGTGCAGGGCTATCAGTCCGACGTTTCGCGAAGCTGGGTCCATGGCCGCGCGACGACGGAGCAGCGCAAGGTCTGGGACACGGTGGCGAAGGGGCAGCAGGTCGCGCGCGCGGCGGCGCGGATCGGGGCGCCGGCGGGTAGCATCGATGATGCGGTGCGGCGCTTCTACGAACGAGAAGGCTATGGCCCAGACTATCGCCTGCCGGGCCTTTCCCACCGGACCGGCCACGGCATCGGCATGGACGGGCACGAGCCGGTCAATCTGGTACGCGGCGAGGCGATGCCACTCGCGCCCGGCATGTGCTTCTCCAACGAGCCGGGGCTGTACCTGCCGGGGAAGTTCGGCATCCGGTTGGAGGATTGCTTCCATATGGCTGACAGTGGGCCGGTCTGGTTTTCCAAGCCGCCGACGTCGATCGACGCGCCGATCGGATGATAGCCGAACTGGACGAACGGGGCTGCGCGCTTTGGCCCTCGCGCCTCGATGACGAGGAGCGCGCCGAATTGGCGGCACTTTTCGTGAATTGGCCGAGCGGATGCCCGGGGCAGCGGATCGATTCGGCTCGCGCGGGCGATCTGGCGGGGGTAAGGCGTCTCCGTACGGCGACGGCGGCCCTATTGGGCGAAGATATGCGGCTTGTTCGGGCCATTCTGTTCGACAAGCAGGATGGCGCGAACTGGGCACTGGGCTGGCACCAGGATCGTACCATTGAAGTGGCGGAGCGGTGCGAGGCTGAGGGTTTCGGGCCATGGACGGTGAAGCAGGGTCGCGTCCATGTCGCGCCACTGGTCTCGCTGCTGGCACGGATGCTGACGGTGCGTTTCCACCTCGATGCGGTCGATATCGACAATGCGCCGCTCATGGTCGCGCCGGGATCGCACCGGCTGGGTCTGATCGCCGAAGCGCGGATCGCTGACGTGATCGAACAATATGGTGAGGCGATGTGCCTCGCGGAGGCGGGATCGGTCTGGCTCTATCGCACGCTGATCCTTCACGGTTCGGCACGGGCGCGGCCGGGGCGGCATCGGCGGGTCTTGCAGATTGACTTGTCGGCGGATGACTTGCCCGGTGGTCTGCGCTGGGGCACGGACGGGCGGGGGAGAACATCATGAACGTCACACTGGTCACCGACCTGTTCGTTGGCCTGGCCAATGGCCTGATGAACGTCGTCATCGCCTGTATCGTGGTCCGATGGCTGCTCGAGCGCGTCTTCGACGTCGACGCACCCCGGCTGCCTGCCTTTCTGTTCGTCCTGGGCCTCACACTGGGGCGCTTCGAAGACGTGGCGGACATGGCCGGTCATCCGGTCGGGCGGTTCGTCGGCGACGCGCTGGCTTTCACGCTGATCTGGTATCTTTGGTGGCGCCGTCCCGCCCTCCGGGCCGATGCGATGGAACACCCCTGACGCGCGAGCGCTTGAGCGGGCGCGAAACCTCGCCTAAGTCGCGTTTCATGACCTCGACCAACGACATCCGCCGCGGCTTTCTCGACTATTTCGGTTCGCAAGGGCACCAGATCGTGCCGTCCGCGCCGCTCGTGCCGCAGAACGACCCGACGCTGATGTTCGTGAATGCGGGCATGGTGCCGTTCAAGAACGTGTTCACCGGCCTGGAGACGCGCCCCTATTCGACCGCGACCAGCTCGCAAAAGTGCGTGCGCGCCGGCGGCAAGCACAACGATCTCGACAATGTCGGCTATACCGCGCGGCACCATACCTTCTTTGAAATGCTGGGCAATTTCTCGTTCGGCGATTATTTCAAGGAACAGGCGATCACCCATGCCTGGACCCTGCTGACCAAGGTCTGGGGTATCCCCGCTGAGAAGCTGACCGCCACCGTCTATCACACCGATGACGAGGCGTTCGACCTGTGGAAGAAGATCGCGGGCCTCCCCGATCACAAGATCATCCGCATCCCGACCAAGGACAATTTCTGGGCGATGGGCGAGAATGGGCCATGCGGTCCGTGCTCTGAAATCTTCTACGATCACGGCGACCATATCTATGGCGGCCCTCCCGGCAGCCCCGAGGAGGATGGCGACCGATTCGTCGAGATCTGGAACCTGGTCTTCATGCAGTTCGAGCAGGAAGCCAATGAGATCGTCGGCGAACTGCCCAAGAAGTCGATCGACACCGGCATGGGGCTGGAGCGGATCGCCGCCGTCCTGCAGGGCGTGCACGACAATTACGACACGGACACGTTCAAGGCGCTGATCGCCGCTTCGTGCGAACTGACCCATACCAAGGCCGAGGATGGCCAGAAGGCGTCGCATCGCGTCATCGCCGACCATCTGCGCTCGGCCGGTTTCCTAGTCGCCGACGGCGTGCTGCCTGCCAATGAAGGGCGCGGCTATGTGCTCCGCCGCATCATGCGCCGCGCGATGCGCCATGCGCATCTGCTGGGCGCCAAGGAGCCGTTGATGCACCGGCTGGTCCCGGCGCTGGTCGCCGAGATGGGCGCGGCCTATCCCGAACTGGTCCGCGCTCAGCCGCTGATCGAAGCCACTTTGAAGCAGGAAGAGACGCGCTTCCGCCAGACGCTGGATAAGGGCCTCAAGCTGCTCGACGAAGCGACCGCAGGCATGGCCCCCGGCGCGACGCTGGCGGGCGAGACGGCGTTCAAGCTCTACGACACATATGGTTTCCCCTACGACCTGACGGAAGATGCGCTGCGCGCGCAGAACCTGTCGGTCGACCGCGCGGGCTTCGATGCCGCCATGGCCGAGCAGAAGCGCGCCGCGCGTGCCGCCTGGAAGGGGTCGGGCGCGAAGGCGTCGGATGACGTCTGGTTCGACATCGCCGAAGAGACGGGCTCGACCGAGTTTCTGGGCTATGCCTCCGACACCGGCGAGGGTGAAGTGCTGGCGCTGGTCAAGGATGGTGCGCGGGTCGATAGCGCAGGCGCGGGCGATACCGTGTCGATCATCGTCAACCAGACGCCCTTCTATGGCGAGAGCGGTGGCCAGGTCGGCGACAGCGGCACGATCTCCAGCGATACCGGGCTGAAGGCGGTCGTCACCGACACCTCCAAGCAGCTCGGCCGCGTGTTCGTGCATAATGCCGAAATCCAGGAAGGTGGGATCAAGGTCGGCGACAGCGTCAAGCTGGCGATCGACACCACCCGCCGCGCCGCGATCCGCGCCAATCACTCGGCGACGCATTTGCTGCACGAGGCGCTGCGCCAGCGTCTGGGCACGCACGTCGCGCAGAAGGGCTCGCTGGTCGCGCCCGAACGGCTGCGTTTCGATTTCTCGCAGCCGGTCGGCATGACCGCCGACGATATCGCCGAGGTCGAGGCCAAGGTGAACGAACAGGTGCGCGGCAACGGCCCGGTCGTCACACGCCTGATGACCCCAGACGAAGCGATCGAAATGGGCGCCATGGCGCTGTTCGGCGAGAAATATGGCGATGAGGTTCGTGTCGTATCGATGGGCGAAGATGCCGACGGCACCTATAGCCTCGAACTGTGCGGCGGCACGCATGTGAACGCGCTGGGTGAGATCGGTGTCTTCAAGATCGTGTCGGAAGGCGCGGTGTCGAGCGGCGTTCGCCGGGTTGAGGCGCTGACCGGTGAGGGTGCGCGTGCTTATCTGTCGCACCGCGACGATATGCTGAAGGCCGCCGCCGCGACGCTGAAGACCACCCCCGATGAGGTGCCTGGACGCATCGCGGCCCTGGTGGAAGAGCGCCGCCGCCTCGAGCGTGAACTGGCCGAGGCCAAGAAGGCGCTCGCCATGGGCGGCGGGGCTGGTGGCGCGGCGGCCGGGCCGGAGCAGATCGGTGACGTGGCTTTTATCGGCCAAGTTCTCGACGGCTTCGAGGCCAAGGGGCTGCGCGGCGCGGTGGACGATGCCAAGCAGCGTCTGGGCGGCTCGGGCGTCGCCGTGATGGTCGCGGTCAATGACGGTCGTGCCTCGGTGGCGGTCGGCGTCACCGACGACCTGACGGCCAAGCACAATGCGGTCGACCTGCTGCGCAAGGCGGTGGCCGCGCTGGGCGGGCAGGGCGGCGGCGGCCGTCCCGACATGGCGCAGGGCGGTGGCCCTGACGGCACCAAGGGCGCCGAGGCGCTCCAGGCGGTACGGGACGCGCTGGCGGGGTAATATTCGACGACTGCCAAGGGAGAGTGGCAATGGACAAGAGCGTGACGACGGCCCTGCTATCGGGGGCCATGCTTCTCTTGCCCATGCCGCTTTCCGCACAAACGGCTGAACCTCAGACTGCGGCGGCCACTGGCGACGATCCGGTCGTCGTGACCGCCCGCCCCATCCCGCAAAAGGCCGAGGTCCGGCAACAGATCGGCGCGGTGACGGGTCATCCCCGGTCGGACATGCCGTTGATGCGGTTTCGCCAGCCGGTCTGCATCGGCACGGCGGGACTGCCCGTCGCGGCCAGCGAGGAAATCCTGCGGCGGATGATGGCGACCGTCCAGTCGCTCGGAATGCGGATGGCGCCGGATGGCTGCCGGCCCAATATCCTGGTCCTTTTTGCCGACGATCCCCAGGCGCAATTGCTCCGCCTGCGGACACAGTCGCCGGAGATTTTCGGCGACCTGACGCGCCCGGCGGTAAGCCGCATTCTGAAGTCGCCCGGCCCCGTTTATGCGTGGAACGCGGCGATCCGCGTGTCTCGTGATGGCGATCAGCCATTCCAGCAAGACAATTGGCTCGAGCTGAAAGTCGGTGCGGCGTCCCGCCTGTTGACCCCGATCCGGCAGGATATCGCAGCCTCGGTCGTGGTGATCGAGAAAAAGGCGCTGCTCAACAAGACGCTGGGGCAGATTGCGGATTTCGCCGTGATGCGCGGCATGGCGGCGACGCGTCCGGTCGCGGATATGGCGATGCCCAGTATCCTGACGCTGTTCGACAAGGATGCCGCGCCCCCGGCAGAGTTGACCGATTTCGATCGAGGTCTTTTGAAGGGGCTCTATCAGTCACCACCTCATGCGTTGGCATCGCAGCAGGTGGCGAATATGGCTCGCACGATCCAACAGGAAGCCGCGACGGAATGACGCCGCACGACGGAAGGGCTCAGGATCGTTTCGAGTGGCGGACTGGAATAAGGGCATGGCTTGTCCAAGCTTTGGCGATGCTCATTGCCGCATCATCGGGATCCAGCGCCGGCGCACAGGCGACGGCACCGCCTGATCCAGGCCCGGTTGTGGACACTACACGGCCTTTGCTTTCAGAGCGCGAGACCTTGCGCGGGTTCGCCGCCATTGCGGGCTATTCCGCCAGCCACCAGCCGTTCTCTTCCCTGACCAGGCCGGTGTGCATTGCAAGTCGCGGACTGGCCACCAACGTCGCCCTACCGATCGCCGAGCACATTCCGGGCAATGCCGAGCGGCTCGGCATGAAGCTGGGCCGTCTCTATTCGTGGCAGGGCTATCGTACGCTAGGGTTCCCATATGCCGCGATGATGCGTTTCATCGAAGATGGAATACTCGCCGGAGAGAAAAAAGCGTGACACCCCCAAGCGGACGCCGCGATCTGACCGCCGGGCCGATCGGCCGCACCCTGCTGCTATTCGCACTGCCGACGCTGGGATCGAGCGTGCTGCAATCGCTGAACGGGTCGATCAACGCGATCTGGATTGGGCAGTTTCTGGGTGAGCGGGCGCTGGCGGCCACGACCAACGCCAATATCATCATGTTCCTGCTCGTCGCGGCGACGTTCGGCTTCGGCATGGCGGCCACGATCCTGATCGGCCAGAATATGGGGCGACGCGATGTCGATGCGGTGCGCAGAGTCCTGGGGTCGGCACTGGGGCTGTTCGCGGTGATCTCGATCGTGACCGTGGTCGTCGGCTGGCTAGCCGCACCCGCGATCCTGCGCGCCCTGGCAACCCCGGCGGAGGTGTTTCCGCTGGCGCTGGCCTATCTGCGCGTGATCTTCGTCGCGATGCCGCCGGGTTTCCTCTCTGTGCTGCTGACCATGGCGCTGCGAGGTGTGGGCGATTCGATCACGCCGTTGAAGTTCATGGCGCTGGGCTCGGGGCTCGACGTGGTGTTGAACCCTGTCTTCATCCTGGGACTGGGCCCCGTCCCGGCGCTGGGGATCGAGGGGTCGGCGATCGCCACGCTGATCGCCAATAGCGGCGCGCTCCTGGCGTTGGTGACCTATCTCTATGCCAAGGATCTGGTCATTCGGCTGCGTGGAGCGGAATGGCGCTATCTGATCCCGACCCCGGCCTTGCTGAAGACCATCGTGGTCAAGGGCTTTCCGATGGGGCTTCAGATGCTGGTCGTCTCTACCTCGGCGCTGGCGATGATGGGGCTGGTCAACCGCCACGGCACCTCGACCACGGCGGCCTATGGCGCGGCGAACCAGCTTTGGACCTATATCCAGATGCCGGCCATGGCGGTGGGCGCGGCGGTCAGCGCGATGGCGGCGCAGAATATCGGGGCGGGGCAATGGGACCGGGTCGATCGGATCACCCGCGCGGGGCTGCGCATGAACCTGTTGCTGACCGGCGTGCTGGTGCTGGCCGTGACCTTGCTCGACCGGCATGTCCTGTGGCTGTTTCTGGGCAATGAGCAGGGGGCGATCGCCATCGCGACCCAGATCAACCTGATCGGCGGATGGAGCTTCATCCTGTTCGGCGTATCGATGGTGCTCGCGGCGACGGTGCGCGCCAACGGGGCGGTCGTGGGGCCGCTGGTGATCCTGGCCATTTCCATGTTCCCGGTCCGCTTCGGCCTCGCCAATCTGCTGGAGCCGAGCCTGGGGGCGGATGCGATCTGGTGGAGCTTTCCGGCCGGTTCGCTGGCGTCGATGCTGATGACGATCGGCTATTACCGCCATGGTGGCTGGCGCAAGGGCCGGATGGCTACTGCGGCCGGCAAGGAGGAATGCGAGGAACAGGCGCTGGCGGAGGGGCAGGCGACCAACAAGCCGATGCCGGTCGGCTGACCCGTGCCGATCACGCCGGCGCGATCACCTCGATGATCCCCGGCGCGATCCGGGCCGTGACCGGCGTGCGGGCCAGCACCTCGCCATCGATCGAGATGGGCAGCGGCGGGATGGTGTTGATCCGGATTTCGCGCCCCCGGAACTCGCGCACCTTTTCCTTGCGATAGTCGCTGCGCAGGATGCTGGCGGCCCAGTTGACGAGCAGGCGGCGTTTCACATGGCCGCACACCGCCTGAACGACGATCTCGCCCGAATCGACCTCCGCTGACTCCACCAGCTCGGTGCCGCCATGATAGGGACCGTTAGAGATGCGGACCTCGACCACCCGCAGCCGTTCCCGCTCGCCATTCTGCTCGACGATGAGGGTGAAGGGCCGAAAGCGCAGGAACTGATAGGCCGCCCAGCCGAGATAGCCCAGCCGCCCCGCGACCCGCTTCAGGCCATGGGGCACGGTCTCTGCGATCTTGGGGCTGATCCCCATCGCGGCGCAATTGGCGTAATAGTCATTATCGATCATGCCCAGATCGATGCGGCGCGGTCGGCCGGTGCGGATGACCTCCACCGCACCCTCGATATCGAGCGGGATGCCGAGCGATCGCGCGAAGCTGTTCGCGGTGCCGAGCGGCAATACGCCCAGCATCACGTCATGCCCGACCATCAGGTCGACCAGGCCGCTGATCGTACCGTCACCACCGCCCAGGATCAGCAGATCGGGCTTGGTAGCCAGCAATTCGCGGACGGTCGGCTCCAAATCCTTCGGGTCCTCGACCGCCCGCGCGTCCACCTCGTATGGCAGGTCGGACAGCGCGGTGCAGGCCCGACGGAAAAGGGCCTGGCCCCGCCGGGACTTGGCGTTCACCACCATGGCGGCCGATCGTATCTCTCTCAACCTGGGTTCCTTTCGCCCGCGCAACGCTTGGCAAGCGCGGTATGATCCCCCAAATGCCAATATGATGACCGCTTCCTATCCCGCGCTTCGCCTTCGCCGTACCCGCGCTTCCGCCTGGAGCCGGCGGCTTCATGCCGAAACGGTGCTGACCCCGGCCGATCTGATCTGGCCGCTGTTCGTGACCGAGGGGCAGGGGGTAGAGGAGCCGATCGCCAGCCTGCCCGGCGTGTCGCGCTGGTCGCTCGATGGGATCGTGGCGCGGGCACGTGAGGCGGCCGATTTGGGCATTCCCTGCCTGGCCTTGTTTCCCAACACCCCCTCGCATCTGCGAAGTGATGATGGACGCGAGGCGCTGAATCCCGACAATCTGATGTGCCGCGCGATCGGCGCGATCAAGGATGCGGTGCCCGAGATCGGCGTGCTGACCGATGTCGCGCTTGATCCCTATACGACCCACGGCCATGACGGGCTGGTCGACGACGCGGGTTATGTCGTCAATGACAGCACTGCCGATGCGCTCGTCCAGCAGGCGCTGACCCAGGCGCGGGCCGGATCGGATGTGATCGCGCCGTCGGACATGATGGACGGGCGGATCGGCATGATCCGAAACGCCCTCGAGGCCGAGGGCTTCGCGAACGTCCAGATCATGGCCTATGCCGCCAAATATGCGAGCGCCTTTTATGGCCCGTTCCGTGATGCGGTGAACACGCGCGGCCTGCTGAAGGGTGACAAGAAGACCTATCAGATGGATCACGCCAATGCCGAGGAAGCGCTGCGTGAAGTGGCGCTCGACCTCGCGGAGGGCGCGGACAGCGTGATGGTGAAGCCGGGCCTGCCCTATCTCGATATCATTCGCCGGGTGAAGGAGGAGTTCCGGGTGCCGACCTTCGCCTATCAGGTGTCGGGCGAATATGCGATGATCGAGACGGCGGTGGCGGCCGGCGCGGCCGATCGAGATGCAATGGTGCTGGAGACGCTGATGGCGTTCAAGCGTGCCGGCTGTTCGGGGGTGCTGACCTATCATGCCGCGCATGCCGCGCGTCTGCTGAACGCCTGATCCGAAGCGTTACGTTCGCCATGTCCGGTTCGCTGGCCGCGCGCCTGGCGCGTCCGTTGTTCGTCGCGACGATCCTGACGGGGTCGTTCCTGCTGTTCCTGGTTCAACCGATGGTCGCGCGCATGGCGCTACCGCGCCTAGGCGGCGCGCCTGCCGTCTGGAACTCGGCAATGCTGGTCTATCAGGCGTTGCTGCTCGGTGGATACGCCTATGCCCATGTTCTGGGACGCTGGCGACCGCGCGTGCAGGCGGCGATCCATCTGGCCGTGTTGCTGCTTGCTGCCTTATGGTTGCCGATCGGGCTGATCGCGGTGCAGCCTTCCGCCGATGCCGAGCCGGCCCTATGGGTGCCCTGGCTACTAGGTCTGTCGATCGGGCCACTTTTCTTTGCCGTCTCCGCCCAGGCGCCGCTCATTCAACGCTGGTTCGCGCTCGCCGAACCGGGGCGAAATCCCTATGCGCTCTATGCCGCCTCCAACCTGGGTAGTTTTGCCGGACTGATCGCCTATCCATTGCTGGTCGAGCCGAGCATGGCGCTTCATGCCCAGAGCCTGATTTGGACGGCGGGCTATGGATTGCTGGCGTTGCTCGTTCTGGCCTGTGCGACGCGCCTGCCGGCGGTCGCGCGCGGCGAACCGCTGGTGGCGGCTGCATCGCCTGCCCCCGGACCGAAGCGGATTGCTCTGTGGATCGCGCTTTCGGCGGTACCGTCGGGTTTGGTGCTGGCAACCTCGACCTATATCACCACCGATATCGTGGCGATGCCGCTTCTCTGGGTGTTGCCGCTGGGTTTGTATCTGCTCAGCTTCATCATCGCCTTTGCAACGCGCCGGGGTGTAGCGGACACTCTGACCCGCATCGCACCCGTGACGCTCTTGCTGTTCGGCGGGATCATCATGGAGGGCCATCCGCAGCGGCCCTATTTCAATGCGGCCATCGCCTTGTTGCTGCTCTTCATGGTGTCGGTCGCGTTGCATACCGCACTTTATCGCGCACGACCCGCCGCCGATCGGCTGACGGGCTTTTATCTGTGGATGGCGGTCGGCGGCGTGCTGGGTGGCGTATTCGCTGGGCTGTTGGCGCCAGTGCTATTCGACTGGACCTATGAATATCCGCTGCTGATCCTGGCGGCGGGTGCGCTTATCCCGCAGCAGTTCATGACTGAGGGGCTGCGCCGGATGTGGCGGCGACATCATCGTGGGATGCTGGTCGCGCTTGCCATCATGGTGGGGTTGTTGCTCGACCTGCGGCTTGTCGGTCCAGCCAACTGGTTCGGCGAAGAGCGGCAGGGTACGGCGTTTCTCGTTATGGCATTCCTCGCCTTTCTGACGATCGGCGCTCGGCTGGGCTTTACCCTGCTCCTCGCCGGTGCACTCATCCTGTTCGGCGGCTATCGGGCCTTATCATTGTCGATGGAGCATGACGCGCGGATGCGCAGTTATTTTGGTGTCTATACCGTGCGTGATGGGGCGGGGTATCGCGAACTGGATCATGGCGCGACCGTCCATGGCATTCAATTGCGGGGCTCGGAACGGCGTGAACGGACCCCGACAACCTATTATGCGGCGTACTCCGGCGTGGGGCGAGCGATGCGTGCGGCGCCTATGCTCTATGGCCCGGCGGCTCGGATTGGGGTTGTCGGCCTGGGTACGGGGACGCTCGCTTGCTACGCGCGTCCCGGCCAAGCTTGGCGCTTCTACGAGATCGATCCCGTCATCGTTCGCATCGCGCGCGATACGGGTCAGTTCACCTATCTGCGCCATTGCCTGCCGCGACCAGTGATCCGTATCGGTGACGCGCGCATCCGCCTGGGGCAGGAGGCATCCGACACGCTGGATATCCTCGCGCTCGATGCCTTTTCGTCCGATGCCGTGCCTGCGCATCTGCTGACGCGCGAGGCGTTCCAGACCTATGGCCGGATAGTGTCGCCGCAGGGGCTATTGCTCGTGCATATTTCCAATCGGTTCGTCGATCTGGAGCCGATCGTGGCGGCGGCGGCGCGTGACGGGGGCTGGGCGGTGCGCAAGATGGCCTATATTCCCTCCGACTTGGACCGGGAGGCGCAGGCCACGAATTCGATCTGGCTTGCCCTGTCGCGTGACGTGCGCGTGTTGGAGAAACTCGAAGAGCAGGGCGGCGACTGGACCAAGGTCACCGCTCCGGCGGGCTTGCGGGCCTGGACGGACGATTATTCGACCGTCCTGCCCTTCATACGCCGGTTCTGAGCGGCTCAGGCGCTCGGCAGGCTGGCCGAGAGCGTGGCGATCTGACCGCCCTGGCGCTCGACAAGCTGCGCGGCCCGGGCGCGCAGGGCGACCAGCGCGGGATAGTCGGGCTGCAACTCGGCGGCGCGGGCAATGGCGCGGTCGTCGATCTCGGCGAGGATCGCGGAGGTCCGCGCGCGGATTTCGTCGAGCGTCGCCAACTCGGTCTGCGCGGTCAGCCACGCCTCGCTGCCCACCGACTGGCCATGCGCCTTGCCGGCGCTGGCGCGGGCTTGGTCATAGGCCTTGGCGAACTCACCTTCGATCGCATCCAGTCGGTCGCCCAGCGCCGCGATCGTGGTATCCAGCGCGGGGTCGGGCTTGAGCACGACCGGTGGTACCTCCGGCTCGGCGAAACCCTGTTTCTCGGCAGGCCGGACCGCGAGCGAGGGGTAGGTGGTGGTATCGCGGGAACAGCCGGTCAGCGACACGGCCAGAGCGGCGCCGAGGATCAGCCAGGACCGGGCCGGGCGGGGGCGGAAGGAAGCATGGATCATTGCGGATCACCCTAGACGCGGAAGACGCGAAGGCAAAATGCCACAAAGGTCAATGCGTGCCTTGCGCGAAGAAATTGTGGATAACCGTGCAAAGGGCCTTGCCACAATCCGAAACGACTTCTAAGAGCCCACCTCCACAGCGCGCCCGTAGCTCAGCTGGATAGAGCATCAGACTACGAATCTGAGGGTCGGACGTTCGAATCGTTCCGGGCGCGCCAGTGGATCACATTCAGGTCTTCATCGACCTACCGCGCGCCCGTAGCTCAGCTGGATAGAGCATCAGACTACGAATCTGAGGGTCGGACGTTCGAATCGTTCCGGGCGCGCCATTTTCTTTCCCATAATATCGATCGATGACCCCGCATCGGGCCGTCGCGCGCAAGTCTATGCGCCGCCCCGGCACGCGGCCGGGGCACGCCTGTCAGGATCAGCGCCAGCCAAGGGCCGGCGCGACATGGCGCAGGATGTTTTCGATCACATGCGCATTATAGGCCACGCCCAATTGGTTGGGGACGGTGAGCAACAGCGTATCGGCCTCCGCAATGGCTTCATCGGCACGAAGCTGTTCGATCAGCCGGTCGGGTTCGGCGGCATAGGAGCGTCCGAACACGGCGCGCATATTGTCGATGATGCCGACCTGGTCGCTGCTGTCGTCCCGCCCGAAATAGGCGCGATCCTGATCGGTGGTCAGCGCGAAGATCGAGCGGGAGACCGAGACGCGGGGCTGGCGTGTGTGACCGGCCGCCGTCCAGGCCTCGCGATAGGCGCGGATCTGCTTGGCCTGCTGGACGTGGAAGGGCTCGCCGCTTTCATCGGCCTTCAGCGTCGAGCTTTGCAGGTTCATGCCCTGCTTGGCTGCCCAGATCGCCGTGGCGTTGGAGGCGGAGCCCCACCAGATGCGGTCGCGCAGACCGTCGGAATGCGGCTCCAGCCGCAATAGGCCGGGCGGGTTGGGGAACATCGGGCGCGGATTCGGCTTGGCGAAGCCCTGGCCCTTGAGCAGGTGCAGAAACACCTCGGCATGGCGACGGCCCAGATCGGCGTCGGTCTCTCCTTCCGCCGGGCCATAGCCGAAATGGCGCCAGCCCTCGATCACCTGCTCGGGCGAGCCGCGGCTGATACCCAATTGCAAGCGCCCTCGACTGATCAGGTCGGCCGATCCGGCATCCTCGACCATGTAGAAGGGGTTTTCATAGCGCATGTCGATCACGCCGGTGCCGATCTCGATCCGCGATGTCCGCGCACCGACGGCCGCCAGAAGCGGGAAGGGCGAGGCGAGCTGCTGCGCGAAGTGATGGACCCGGAAATAGGCGCCGTCTGCGCCTAGTTCCTCCGCCGCGACCGCAAGGTCGATCGACTGGAGCAGCACATCCTGTGCCGAACGCGTGGCGGAATGGGGCGAGGCGGACCAATGGCCGAAGGACAGGAAACCGATCTTTTTCATGCCTCCAAGATAGGCGAGGCTCCGGCCCTGTGCATCAGGGCGGCATGCGTTGTTTCGCGAAACACAGCCTTTCCAGCTCGGGTGCACCGTCCTGTTCGGCATGGCCTACCGGGAGATTTGAACCATAAGGGGACAAGTTTCGGCCGCCTGCCATAGCGGCGGGTAACCCCATGTTGAGTGCGCTCTGGGCGGTGGATAGACGACCGGCAATGCCGGAAGCGTTCGGATGATCGATGCGCTCCGGCCTGGCTATCCGGGGGGCTTGGCATGATGACGGTGGATCAGGGACGGGTGGCGTCGTCGCTCTGGAGCGATCGGGCGGTCTGGCGTGACGTTCATCTGATCGATCGGCGGAATGTCGGACTGCTGGGCTATCTGCGCGCGATCCGGCGCGAGAGCCGCCACAAGGACGTCGTCATCCTGAATGGCGCGCTGGGCTTTGCCGACCGCTATTGCGATCTCCTGGCCGCGCTGGTCCTGAGATGCGGGCGACGGCCCTGGGTGGTCCTGGTCGATTGTACCTGGGAGCAGAAGAGCCGTGCGCTGGAGAAGCGGGCGCCGTGGCTGTCCTGGGTCATGCCGCTGCTGTCGAAATCCATGGTTCGCCTGATCGACCATGACAAGACGATCTATTGCGTCCTGTCCTCCTCCGAACGAGCCGAATTCGCCGAGCGGTGGAAGGTGGATGCGGAGCGGGTGGTGTTCACGCCCTTTTGCCACACCATGCATGAGAAGCATCAGCCGCGCTGGCAGGGCAATTATGTGTTTGCGGGCGGCAATTCACTGCGCAATTACCCGCTGATCACGGCGGCGTTCCGCGGTCTTGACATGGAACTGCGCATGGCCACCTCTTACCGTGAGGAAGACCTGCCGGCCAATATACTCTGCCGATCGCTGCCGCACCATGTCTATATGGACGAACTGCGCGGTGCCCGGCACGTCGTCGTTCCGCTGGAACAGTCGACCCGCAGCGCCGGTCAGCAGACCTATCTGAATGCGATGCTCTTGGAAAAGCTGGTCATCGTCAACGATGTGCGGGGCGTGCGCGACTATATCGATGATGGCGAGACGGGGCTGGTCGTCGACAGTACGCCGGAGGCCTTTGCCGAGGCGATCCGTTGGGCCGAGGATCCGGGCAACCAGTCGGCGGTCGACGCCATTCGCCAGCGTGCGGCCGCCCTGGTCGAGCGCCGGCATAGCCTGTCGGCCTATCTGTCGCACCTGCGGGTCATTGCCTCACATCTGGTACGCCAGGGGACCAAGGACCTGCGCAGGCTCGATGGCTATCCGGCGGAAGTGCATGGCCCATCGCATTGATGGGCCATGACGGTCAGCGAGGCGGCTGAACCCGCTGCGCGATCGGCCTTTTCGGCAAGGGCGCCTTCATAAGCAGGCCCAATGTGATGCCCAGGGCGAACCAGATGTAGATCTGGTCGATCAGATAATAGAGCATGTTGTCGCTGAGGCCGGCGACGTTGAAGCTCAGGTTCAGCATGATGATGAAGGTCGCAAGCCCCGGGTCATGGCGGAACCGCACGACCGCAAGCACGCATATCCCGAAGATCAGCCAAAGATAGGCCGCCAGCCCGACAAAGCCCTGTTCGAAGGTGATCTGCACGAAGATGTTATGCGCGCCCGATCCCCCGGAGGCGTTCAGCGGAAAGAATTGCTGCGAGCTGGGCAGGAAGGAATAGGCGCCATGGCCGAGCAGTGGCGCCTCCAGAATGACAGGCCAGGAGGCTTTCCAGAGAAAGACCCGCCAAGTGCCGGAATCCGCTTCCACCCCGCCCTCGGCATCGGTGTCGCCGCGCGCCGTCGCGACGAAATATTCATAGCTGACGGTCGGCTTGGAGTGGAAGACCTCGGTAATCCGTTCGTTCACGCTGGGGATGGCGAGTGCCAGCAAAGGCGCGGGCAGGACCATCAACAGCCATATGGGGCGACGGAGCGTCGACACCAGAATGAACGCGAAGAGGGCGATAAAGGCCGAGCGGGTCCCGGTCAGCAGCAGCTCGAGTGTCGCCAGCCCGCAAAAGACGATGGCGACATGGCGAATGGCCCGGCCCTTGATCCATCCCCATATCAGCCCATGATAGCAGAAGCTGACATAGAAGAAGAGGAAGAAGGCCAGCATGTTGGGATGGCCCGCCGCGCCCTGCAGACGCTCGCCGAACCCATCGATGGCGTAATAGAGGATCGAGATCAAGATCGGGAAGATGCCGGTCAGGATGATGATCTCGGCGATCCGTCCAATCGGAAAATAGCGGCTGTAATGATAGCCGATCACGAACAGGCAGAAGAAGGTCAGGACGTTCCAGAAGAACTTGATCCCGTCGACCGGATAGGCCGTGTAGATCACCGATCCGAACAGGGAGACCAGAAAGGGCAGCCACAAGGCCAGCGGAACGGCGGCATCCGACTGCATCGCACGGTTCGAGAACAGCGTGAAGCCGAGCAGGGCGAAGGCGATGAACACGAAGGCGAAATTGAACAGAATGCCCAACGTGAAATTGGCCGAGCCCAGTGAGATGGACGTGCTCATCAGCACGCGGTCCATCCCGAACCGGACCGTCAGCAGCAGGAAGACCAGCCCCGAAAAGGGCGCGATCATCCATCCGCCGAACCCGCGCGCGGTAGTCGGAGCCCGGTTAGCAGCCCAGTTTGCATGGGGGTGACGAGCACCGGTCAGGGCAGGGGAACGGCCCATCACGGCTTGGCCTCGACCGGGGTCTTGGCCGGGGGCAGCGCCGCATCGAAGGTTGGGCCCATGGCATGGGCGAAGGCGTTGGTCACATGGCCATGATCGGCAAAGACGCTATGGCCGTCCTGGATATAATCGCAGGTGTCGCGGCGGCAGATGAACTTCCGCACATCGATCAGCGACAATTTGCCCTCCGCCACCAGCCGGTTCTCGGTGGCCAGGACATTGGCGAAATCCCGGCGGAAATCGGCGCCGTTCACGCCGGTTGGATGGCGTGGCTGACCATGAAAGGCCAGGTCGCGCGACACGACGCTGGGCAGTTCATATTCCGGATTGGGAATGGCGGTCAGGGCATAGACCGTCTTGCCTGCCGCGCGAAGGGCATCGACCGTCTCGGCAAAGCGGCGTGCGGCGGGCAGGAAGCGCTGGTCGGCGGGCGTGGCCCCGCCGCGTTGCTTGCCGACTTCGTTGCGATATTGCGGCCAATTCTGCGCCAGGATCACGGTCTTGGCGGGGAGTGCCGCGATCTCGCGGAAATTGCGGTTCTGGACCTGTGCGCAATCGGCGTCCTGTCCGCCGCTCACGGTCGGGGCGCAGCCATAGGCGTTGACCAGCAGGGCGGAGCGTCCATGCAGGGCCGCCCGGAGCGCCGGGACATACATCTGCGCATGGCTGTCACCCCACAGGATGACATCGGCCTTGCGAACGTCGCGTGAAGGGAGGTCGATGGCGCAGGCATAATAGCCGCCCAGTCGGACGAAGGACGAGGGGCTACAGCGCCAGCTGTCGTCCTGATCGGCGTTCAGCGCCACGATCTGGGGCGAGAAGCGTTGCGGAAAACCATGGCTCACGATCAGCGCCGCGCTCGCCAGGGCCATGACGCCACCGGCGGCGGCGGACCATCCCCATATTTTCGCGCGCGAGTTCAGGTGGCGGAAGGGGCGTTCGACATAGCGCCACGACAAAAAGGCCGCGCCGACCGAGGCGACGACCGCCATGGTCGCGACGGCAGGGGTGATCGGATCGATGGCGGCATAGCGGAGGAACGCGAAGATCGGCCAATGCCAGAGATAGAGTGAGTAGGAGATCAGCCCGACGAACCGCAGCGGCGGGCTGCCCAGGATCGACGACAGACCATGCTCGCCCCTCTGCCCCGCCCAGATGATCAGCGCGGAGCCGAGCACCGGCGGCACGGCACTCAGGCCCGGAAAGGGCGTCGCGGCGCTATAGGTCAGGACGGCGAAGAGGATCATGGCGACACCGGCCAGCGCGGCCAAAGCGCCGATCATGCGATGGCGGATCGTCGGCACGATCCCCGTCGCCAGCAGCGAGCCGAGCAGCAATTCCCAGGCACGCGACGGCATCAGGTAGAAGGCCATGACCCCCTTCATGTTGCCGACCAGAAACTGCGCCGCCCAGAAGGACGCGGCCATCATCGCCACGATGGCGATCGGCAGGACGCGACGCCGCCAGCGCCCCAGCACCAGAATGCAAAGCGGGAAGAAGATGTAGAATTGCTCTTCAACACCCAGCGACCAGGTGTGGAGCAGCGGCCAAGTCTCGGTAATCGTCGCGAAATAGCCGGATTGCCGCCAGAAATAGACATTCGACCCGAACAGCAGGGCCGATCCCATGCTCTTGCCGAAGGCCAACAGATCGCCCGGCAGGAGAATGACCAGCGCCGCGATCGTCGACACGCCCAGCATCACCGTCAGCGCCGGCAGGATGCGGCGCAGGCGGCGCTCATAGAAGCGGGTGATCGACGCGTCCTGCAGCAGACCGGTCGTGATCAGGAACCCGGAAATGACGAAGAAGACGTCGACGCCCACAAAGCCGCCGCGGAACAGCTCGACCCCGGCGTGGAAGAGAACCACCGGCACGATCGCCAGGGCGCGCAGGCCATCGATATCGGCGCGATAGGCGATCTTGCTGGGTTGAAGCGGGGCGGCGGACGCTTGATCGGCATGGGCGGAGCGTTCTTCGGTGCCCGTGAAGGACGATGGACGCAGAAAATGCTCGGCGGAAGTGGCGCTATGGGTGGAAGAGGACATGATGGCCGTCCGTCCGCGTCAGGCGCGGCACGAGGGGCAAAGGGTGGAGCGGGCATCGCTGTCCCGCACCGCGCAAATCCCCCTTGCAACACACGCGTTTCCCGATCGCGCAATATCAAAGCCCATGATTGTCCCCGCCCCTTGGATAGGTCGGGCTTAGATAAGCCACCCCTGCGCCGCAACGCGGATGGGGCGGTCCTATCCAGGGCAATGCTGCCTCTTCGCGCAACGCTATTCGTATTCCCGATGCCAACAAAAGAGCGGGCGGAACGCAGGCGATTGGATCTATGGAAGGGCAAAAAGGCTTGATAAAACAGTGATATGGATAGGGTTTCTTCGCCCGAACGTCGCAAGCAAAGGTGTGGCGGTAAATCCTTTTCTGCTTGGCAAATCCCTTTGTAGAATGGGCGGGCGGAACATGATGTGTTCGTCTTTGGGACGGATACATCCATTCAGGCGCAATTCCCTTGGCGCCGGCCGTGACCGCTGTCGCTCGGCGGCCCGACCGGTGCTGATAGAGATCGGCGTCAGCGCGAAGACGTGGCGGGAATGCCCTGTGCCGCCGGCATGGCGACGATGTCGGAGGATTCCGCCCACAGGTTGATCCCGCCATCCTCGGCCGCCTGATCGATCGCCGCCAGTTCCTCCGACGCGAAGTCCAACCGCCGCACCGCGTCGAGCGAGTCATCCAGTTGTTCGACCGTGCGCGCGCCGATCAAGGCCGAGGTCACGCGCGGATCGCGCAGCACCCAGGCGATCGCCATCTGCGCCAGTGTCTGCCCGCGCGCGCCGGCAATCTCGTTCAGGCGGCGGATCGCCGCCAGATTGCCCTCGGTCAGCAGCGACTGGGACAGCGAACCGCCGCGATTGGCGCGGGCATCCCGGGGCACGCCGTTCAGATATTTGTCGGTCAGCATGCCCTGCGCCAGCGGCGAGAAGGCGATGCAGCCGGTACCCAGATCCTCCAGCGTCGACAGCAGTTCGCGCTCGATCCAGCGGTTCAGGATCGAATAGCTCGGCTGGTGGATGAAGAGCGGCACCTTCTCCTCGGCCAGGATCGCGGCCGCACGGCGGGTCAGGCCGGGTTCGTAGGAGGAGAGGCCGACATAGAGCGCCTTGCCCTGCCGGTGCAGTTGCACCAGCGCGCCCATCGTTTCCTCCAGCGGTGTGTTGGGGTCGACGCGGTGCGAATAGAAGATGTCGACATAGTCGACGCCCATGCGCTTCAGGCTCTGCTCGCAACTGGCGATCAGATATTTCTTCGACGAGCCGATATCGCCATAGGGCCCCGGCCACATATCCCATCCGGCCTTGGTCGAGATGATCAGTTCGTCCCGGTGCTGCGCGAAATCGGCGGCCAGCACACGCCCGAAATTCTCCTCCGCCGAGCCATAAGGGGGGCCGTAATTGTTCGCGAGATCGAAATGGGTGACCCCGCGGTCGAAGGCGCGGCGAAGGATCGCGCGGCCGGTTTCGAACACATCGGTGCCGCCGAAATTCTGCCACAGCCCTAGGCTGATCGCCGGCAAGCGCAACCCGCTGCGCCCGACGCGGCGATAGGGCATGCCGGCCTCGTAACGGTTGGCATCGGCGGTATAAGGCGTGGGGAAGGGCATGGCGGATCCTCGAAATGGGCGACCATCTATCCCGGCCGGGCTCTGCTCGCCAATGGCCTGGGATAAGATCGCGGACCCCATCCGAACGGGTCGGGTGGGCCGGCGTTCCGGGTTTTCTTAGCGACTTATTGGGCGCGGTGTAGGAACCCTATTCCTGCTCGGCTCTTCATGGCCAGGTTATTGACCCAGGTGACGGCGCGCGATGGCGTCTCACCGGGTTTCATGCCGATCGAGCAAGGAGAGAGACGATGGACCTGGGGATCAAGGGGCGCATCGCGCTCATCAGCGGATCGGATTCGGGTATGGGCAAGGAAACCGCTCGCTTCCTGTTGGAGGCCGGCGTGCGGGTCGCGCTGACCGACAAGCCGGGTGGGACGATCGACGAAGCGGTCGCCGAACTGGAGCCGCTGGGCGAAGTGATTGCGGTCACTGGCGACGTGACCAAGCCCGATGAGGTCTCCGCCATCTGGCGCGAGGTGCGCGAGCGGCTGGGCGATCCCGACATCTATGTCAACGCGGCCGGCGTGACCGGCGCCACCGGCGATTTCCTGGAGATCGACGATGCCGGCTGGCAGGAGACGCTCGACATCGACCTGATGGGCGCGGTGCGCATGTGCCGCGAGGCGATCCCAGCGATGCGCGCCCAGGGCTGGGGTCGGATCGTGCTGTTCGCCTCGGAGGACGCGGTCCAGCCCTATATCGACGAGCTTCCCTATTGTGCGGCGAAGGCAGGTATCCTCAGCCTCGCCAAGGGTCTGTCCAAGGCCTATGGCTGCGACAATGTGCTGGTGAACACCGTGTCGCCGGCCTTCATAGCGACCCCGATGACCGACAAGATGATGGAGAAACGGGCCGAGGAAAAGGGCACCAGCTTCGACGAGGCGATCGACAGCTTCCTGGAGGAAGAGCGGCCGGGCATGGTCCTGAAGCGGCGCGGCCGCCCCGAAGAGGCCGCCGCCGCAGTCGCCTTTCTCTGTTCGGAGCGGGCGAGCTTCATCAATGGCGCGGGTATCCGTGTGGACTCGGGGTCCGTTTTCACCATCGCCGGGTGACCCTTCGCCCTTTTCGGTTGCGCGGCTGCTCCGCTCGGAGGACAGTCGCCGCAAAACGGAGAGGGCAGGGCATGAAGAGGCATTGGGTGGTGCTGGCATCGGTGGCGTTGCTGGCGAACAGCGCAGTGGGCCAGCAGGTCGAGACCGGATCGCTGGGAGCGACCAACTATGCGGCCGATGGTCCTATGGCGCCCCCCGATCGCGCCCCCAGTTTCGGCGATGAATTCACGAGCCGGATCGATCCCAGCCGCTGGGGCTGGGACACGGATCGCAACAAAGCCGGCTGGTATAATCATGAGCTGCAATATTATGCCGGTCCCGATCGCTCCAACGCGCGGATTGAGGATGGATCGCTGGTGCTGCAGGCGCGGCGTGAGGCGTTGAAGGACGAACCCGATTGGGGTGGGCAGGCCTATAGCTCCGCCAAGCTGGTGACACGCCAGACGCTGGGTTACGGCTTTTACGAGATACGCGCCAAGCTGCCCTGCGGGCGTGGCATGTGGCCTGCCATCTGGCTGTTGCCGACGGGTGGCGCGCCCTGGCCGGCGGGGGGTGAGATCGACGTCATGGAGATGGTCGGCTGGAACCCTAATGTGATCCATGCAACGATCCACTCCGCTGCCTATAATCACGTACGCGGCACGCAACGCGGGGCGGAGACGCGGGTCGCCGATGCCTGCACCGCCTATCACCGATATCAGCTCGACTGGACGCCGCAGGCCATCACGATCGGCGTCGATGGACGCGCCTATATGAAGGTGCGCAACGACCGGCCGGGCGGTGCGGCGGCCTGGCCCTTCACCCGGCCCTATGCCCTGATCCTCAACCTGGCGATCGGTGGCGACTGGGGTGGCGAGCAGGGCGTCGATGATGCCGCCCTGCCGCAGGCCATGCGCGTGGACTATGTGCGGTATTGGAAGTCGAACCCGTAAAGGGTTTACAGCAACGTCCCCGACAGGATGGCCAATGCGATCGTAAAGTAGATGACCAGCCCGGTCACATCGACCAACGTCGCCACGAACGGCGCCGAAGCGCTGGCCGGGTCGAAGCCCAGCCGTTGCAGGACGAAGGGCAGCATCGATCCCGCCAGCGAGCCGAAGGTCACGATCCCGACCAGCCCGGTGCCGACCGTCGCCGCGACCAGCCCCCAATGCGCGCCATAGTCGTAGAAGCCCAGCGTCTGCCACAGCGCGATCCGCGCCATGCCCAACAGGCCCAGGATCGCCCCCAGCGTCAGCCCTGCCGGCAGTTCGCGCAGCGCCACCCGCCACCAGTCGCGCACCCGCACCTGGCCCAGCGCCAGCGCACGGATGATCAGCGAGGTCGCCTGGCTGCCGCTATTGCCCCCCGAGCTCATGATCAGCGGGATGAACAGGGTCAGCACGACGGCGCGCTCCAGCTCGGATTCGAAATGCTGCATCGCGCTGGCGGTCAGCATCTCCGAGAAGAACAGGATGCTCAGCCAGCCGGCGCGCTTGCGGATCATCGCCAAGAAGCTGGTTTCCAGATAGGGATTGTCGAGCGCCTCGACGCCGCCGAATTTCTGCGTGTCTTCAGTATGCGCCGCAACCAAAGCGTCGAGCACGTCGTCGACCGTGACGATGCCGATCGGTCGGCCCTGCTCGTCGACGACGGGCAGCGCCAGCAGGTCGTGGCGACGGATCAGGTCGGCGACCTTCTCGCGATCGGTGGTCGGTGCGACCGTTACGGGATCATGGCCCCGCGCCAGATCGATCGCGCGCGATTCAGGCTCGGCGGCAATGAGTTGGCGCAGCGACACGGTCGCGACCAGCCGGCCCTGTGGCTCCAGCAGAAAGACCGAATAGACGGTCTCACGGCTGCGCTCGACGGTGCGGATATGCGCCAGCACTTCGGCGACGGTCGCGTCGGCCGGACACGCGACATATTCGGTGGTCATCATGCCGCCGGCGCTGTCCGGCGGCCAGCTCAACAGGGTTTCGATCGAGGCTCGGACGGCAGCAGGAAGAGCGGCGCGGATCGCCTCCGCCTCCTCCTCGTCCATCTCCGACAGCACGTCTGCGGCGCGGTCCTCCGCCATTTGCGACACCAAAGCGGCAGCGCGCGTGGTGGTCAGCAGCGGCAGGATTTCCGATGCACAGCGGAGTTCAGGGCTATCGAGGACCGCCACCGCGCGCGTATCAGGCATTTGCGACAGGGCGTCGGCCGCCTCCGCGACCGATAGCGACTGCAACATATCGACGAGATCGGCGATGGACAGACCGCGCCGCGAGGAACGGAAACCGGCGGCGACGCCGGCAATCAGATCGTTGACCATTTCAAACCTTTCGACCGCACGACCCGGGCGGACGAAAGCCAGTTACGAAAACTAGCGAACGGGCCCGAGGCGTGCGGCGCTACTGGAACTGTCGCTGGACATGTTCTCGCTTTCTGGAACGACGCGGGGGCTCCCGCGCCTATGGGCCATCTGCGCCCGACCCCGCCGATCGTCAACACTCGGGGGGAAAAGTTCCGGGCATCTGACACATTTTTCACGAAGCGACCAAGGGATCCCGGTGCCGGCTCCGTCTGGAAGGCAAAAGCATCCAAAGGGGACTATATTCGTGCATCGCCTGCTTTTCGCCTCGACCGCGACGCTTGCCCTGGTGGCGGGATCGGCGGCCTCGGCCCAGACCGTGATCGATACCAAGCGGACCACCCCCGTCCGGACCGCGACCGTCAATAATGGCGCGGCGGGCGACATCAGCATCACGACGGCGGGCAGCGTGGTGACGACCGGCGGCACCGCCGTTTCCGTCGACAGCAACAACAAGATCGCCAATGCCGGCACGATCCAGATCACCGATGCCAATGACTCCATCGGCATCGGTGCCACCGCAGGGGTGCAGGGCGAGATCACCAACACCGGCAAGATCATCCTCGACGAAAGCTACACCCCGGTCGATCTCGACAAGGACGGCGATCTGGACGGTCCTTTCGCGCAAGGCGCACGTCGCACCGGGATCCGGACGGCCGGAGCTTTTACCGGCGCCATCACCAATGGCGGTGAGATCACCATCGAGGGCAATGATTCCGCCGGTATCTTTCTGGCCGGGCCGCTGACCGGCAATCTCGTCCAGTCGGGCAAGATCAATGTGCTGGGCGATCGCTCGGTTGGCGTCCGGACGGGGGCGGTATCGGGCAGTGTCACGCTGGGTGGCACGATTGTCGCGGTCGGACAGGGCGCGGTGGGTGCGCGGATCGATGGCGATGTCGGCGGTGCGCTGACCATCGAAGGGGCGATCGGGTCGACCGGCTATCGCTACACCACGCCACCGGCCGACATTTCCAAACTCGATCCCGATGATCTGTTGCAGGGCGGATCGGCGCTGATCGTCGGCGGCAATGTCGCAGGCGGGATCACGCTGGGCAATGCCACGGGCAAGGCGGCGGATCTGGTCTCCAACGGTGCGGCACCCGCGATGCAGATCGGCGCGGCCGACCGGGCGATCGTGATCGGGGCCACCGGCGGCGCGACCCCGGCGGCGGGGCTGGTGGTCAATGGCCGTATCTCGGGTGTCGGCGTGTATAGCGGCGTGACCGCCACCGGCCTGGCGATCGGCGGGCTAGGCGGCAATGTCCAGATCGCGCAGGGGGTCGCGGTCGGCGGGACGGTGCAGGCCAATGCCAACGGCGCGGCGGCGACCGCCATCCGCTTCGGCGCCGGAGCCTCCACGCCCGAACTGCGCAACAGCGGCACGATTAGCGCGACCGGCGGCGGCGCATCCGCGACCGGCACCACGGCGGTACTGGTCGATACCGGTGCCAGCCTGCCCACGATCCGCAACAGCGGCAGCATCAAGGCCAGCGCCGCCACGGCATCGGCCACCGCAATCCTCGACCGGACGGGCGGGCTAACGCTCGTCGAGAATAACGGCGCGATCGCGGGCGCAGGCGCCGATTCCTCACGCAGCGTCGCGATCGACCTGTCGGCGAACAGCAGCGGCGCGGTGGTGCGCCAGATCGCCCCGGCCACGGGCGCAGCCGCTCCGACCATCACCGGTGCCATCCGCTTCGGCAGCGGCAATGACCGGCTGGAGATCGGCGCCGGGACCGTGTCGGGCGATGTCAGCTTCGGCACCGGCAACAACCGGTTGGAGATGAGCGGCACCGGCATCTATGCGGGCACCGTAACCTTCGGCACCGGTGCAGACACGCTGGTCATCGGCGACACCGCGCGGTTCGACGGCGTCGCCGATTTCGCCGGGCTAGGTCAGGATACGCTGTCGATCACCGGCAAGGGCGTCTTCGCTGGCCGGCTCGCCAATGCGGGGCATGTCGCGGTGACAGTGGCCAGCGGCGGCGGCACCTTTGCCGCCAATGGCACGACCAATATCGCCTCGCTGACCATGGGCGACCAGTCGATCCTCAGCGTGGCGCTCGACAAGACCAACCCGACGGCCAATCTGATCCAGGTCGGCGGCGCGACGACGATCGGCGCGAATAGCCAGCTGGCGCTGCGGGTCTCGGGCGGGTCGGACGTGACGGGCCGCTATGTCGTCCTGCGCTCGGGCACGCTGACCGGGGCCGACAACCTGTCGCTCGCGCCCTCCGCCATGCCCTTCCTCTACAAGGGCGCGATCGTCGCCAGCCAACCCAATGAGATCGCGGTCGAGGTCAGCCGCAAGGCGAAGACCGAATTAGGGTTGAGCAACGCCGGCGTCAGCGCCTTCGACGCGATCGACGCCGCGATCGGCAGCGATGCCAAGCTCTCCGACTCGATCCGGGGCATCTACGACGGTGCGGCCTTCCGGGGCGCGATCGAGCAGATGCTGCCCAACTATGCCGGCGGCGTGTTCGAGGGCGTGACGCTCGCCTCGCGCACCGCCGCCGCCCAGCTCCGCGAGCCGGCCGGCGAGTTCAGCGAAGAGGGCAAATGGGGCTATTGGCTGAGCCCGCTGGGCTGGGACTCGTCCAAGGGCACGCGTTCGACGCGCAGCTATGACGTGCGCGGCTGGGGCGTCAGCGGCGGGATCGAGCACAAGACCGATGCCGGCAATTTCGGCGCGTCGCTTTCCTACCTGAAGGGGCGCGACAATGAAGGCTCGGCGGTCAACCGCGTCGACCACAGCCAATATGAGCTGGCCGGTTTCTGGCGGGCCCGTTGGGGCGCGCTGGCAGCGCAGGCACGGGCTTCGGCGGCCTTCATCAACTTCGAATCGCAGCGCCAGTTCGACGGCGTTATGGGGTCGGAAGCGGTGCAGCGCCGCGCGACCGCCGACTGGAAGGGGATGCTCTATTCGGGCTCCGGCTCGGTCTCGTACGAACATTGGGTCGGCCAGTTCAATATCCGCCCCATCCTAGCCGTCGACTATTACCGGTTGAACGAGGATGGCTATCGCGAGGCGGGCGGCGGCACCGGTTATGACCTGACCGTGCGTAAGCGGAACAGCGACGAACTGGCGGTGACCGCGAGCGTCGCGGCCGGCATCAATTTCGGAGGCGACAATCGTTACGCCCAATGGAGCCGCCTGGAGGTCGAGGCCGGCCGGCGCGAGCGGGTGGCCGGGGCGCTGGGCCGCACGGTGGCCAGCTTCGGCGACGGCACCCCCTTCATCCTCGATCCCGAAGGGCGCGGCGGCGGCTGGATCGGCCGGGTCCGCGCGATCACCGGGACCAGTGAAATCCGGCTGAGCGGCGAAGTGAATGCCGAACAAAGGCTTGGCAACGTGGCGCTGTCCGCGCGCGCGGCCCTGCAGTTCGCCTTTTAAGGCGAGTTCGCCCGCGTGCATCCCCCCTGTACCGCGCGCGGGCGTTCGGAGCCCCACCCCGTCCTCGGGTGGGGCTCCTTTTCACGGGCGGAGGGTTCGGCTAAACGACCGGCCTTCCGCCCTTTTTGTCCGGTCGATACCATGACGCCCACCGGGATCGAGGCCGTCTTCCTCGCCAATCGCGACAAGCTCGTCCGCTTTCTGGCGGCGCGTGGCGCGGGCGATGCGGCGGAGGATCTGGTCCAGGATCTGTGGGTCAAGATGGCGGGCCGTATGGACGGACCGATCGCCAACCCGCTGGCCTATCTCTACCGCGCCGCCGACATGCTGATGATCGATCGCTATCGATCGCGGCGCCAGGCCGAACGGCGCGATCAGGATTGGGCCGAAGGGCAGGATCAGCAGGAGGCAGGTCCCGAACCGCCCGCCGAGCGCGCCTTGGTCGCCCGCCAGACGGCCGAGCGCGTGGCGGCAACGCTGGCCGCTTTGGGAGAGCGGCCCGCACACGTCTTCCGCCGCGCCCGGGTGGAGGGCATTCCGCAACGCCAGATCGCCGCCGAACTCGGCGTCAGCATCAGCACCGTCGAAAGCGATCTGCGCATGGCGGCCCATGCGCTCGCTGCGCTCAAGGACCAGATCGGATGAGCCAGGACCCGATGAAGAATCCGGACGACGTCGCGCTCGACTGGGTGCTGCGCATGGCCGATCCGGCGCGAGCCGACTGGGATGGTTTTACCGCCTGGCTGGAGGCCGATCCCGACCATGCGGCGCGCTACGATCGCATGGCGGCGGCGCTGCTCGATGCCGAGGAGGCGTTGACGGCGTATCCCGATGTAGCCGTGCCCGAGCCGGTCTCGGCGGAAGCGGAGCCGCCTCGCCGGCGTTCGCTACGCTGGTTTGGCGGTGCTGTCGCGGCGACGCTGGTCGGTGCGGTGGGATTGGGGTTATGGAGCGAGCGGCCGCGACCATACGCCATCGAGACAGCGGCGGGCGAGTTGCGGCGTATTCCCCTGTCGGATGGCAGCGTCATCACGCTAGCTGGTGCCTCGCGAATCATGCTCGATCATGGCGATCCCCGTCGGGCGGTGATCGAACGCGGCGAAGCATTGTTCCAAGTGCGGCATGACGGTCGCCACCCCTTCGCCGTCGATGCGCGGGGGCTGGCGCTGACCGATCTGGGGACCGTCTTCGACGTCCGTCTGGGCACGCGGCAGACCCGGGTCGCTGTGGCCGAAGGCGCGGTGATGGTCGATCCGCGCGGCGCGGCGCTGCGGCTGGATGCGGGGCAGGCGGTGGTCGCGGAAGGCAACCGGCTGATCCGTCAGGCGGTCGCGCCGGATACCGTCGGCGATTGGCAGGACGGACGACTGGCCTATGACGGTGCCGCGCTATCCGAAGTGGCGGAGGATCTGACCCGTTTCCTGGGGCGGCCGGTCACGGTCCGTCCGGCCGTGGCGGCGCAGCCCTTTCGGGGAACGATCGACCTTAATGCCGTGCGGCGCGATCCCAAACTCCTCGCGGCCCTGCTCAACGTCGCGGTGCGGGATGATGGTCAGGCCTGGATGCTGGAACCGCGCAGGTGAAGCTTTCGGGGGGCGTGTTCGGCTTGGGGTTGAGCATCGTCGCGGCGGTACCCGCTGCGGCGGCCGAACGCGTTTCCGTCGATCTGCCAGCCGGAACCGTTGGGGATCAGATCATGGCATTGGGGCGCAGCGCCGGCGCCAGCATCGTCGTGCCCGATGCCGGCCTGTGGCGCCGGCCGGTTCCGGCCTTGCGCGGACGGATGACGGTCGAACAGGCGCTGGCCATGATCGCACGGCGCGCCGAGGCGCGGGCCGAGCGGCTGGGAAGCGCGGGTTGGCGGCTCGCCCCGCACCATGCCGCGCGTCCCGCCGTCATCAGACGCCGCCCGGCTCCCATACCGCCGCCGGAAATCCCTGCCGGCGATGTCATCGTGACCGCCAGCAAGCGCGACACCCTTCGCGATCATTTCGCGGGGCAGGTGGTGCAGGTCGCCGGCGCCGATCTGGAACTGGGCGGGGCGGGGGGCACGTCCAAGCTGGCCGACCGGATGACGGCGGTCGCCTCGACCTATCTGGGCGCGGGCCGTAACAAGCTGTTCATCCGGGGAATCGCGGATTCTAGCTTCACCGGACCGACCCAGGCGACGGTGGGCCAATATTTCGGCGACCTGCGGCTGAGCTACAATGCGCCCGATCCCGATTTGCGGCTGGCCGATCTGGCGGCGGTGGAGGTTTTGGAGGGGCCGCAGGGGACGCTTTATGGGGCGGGATCGCTGGGCGGGCTGATCCGGCTGGTGCCCAATGCGCCCGATCCGACGCGGTTCAGCGGATCGGCGATGCTCGGCGGATCGGCGACGACGCACGGCGCGCCGGGGGCGGATGCGCAGGCGGTGCTCAACCTGCCGGTGATCGCCGATCGGCTGGCGATCCGCGTCGTCGCCGATGCCGCGAGCGAGGGCGGCTATATCGACAAGCCGCTACTGGGCCGTACCGACGTCAATCGCACCCGGATCGAGGGCGGCCGGGCAGCCGCCCGGCTTGATCTGGGCGGCGGATGGAATGTCGAGGCGATCGGCATCGGTCAGCGCATTCGCGGTGCCGACAGCCAATATGCGGATCGTGACGGACCACCGCTCAGCCGTTCGGCGCCGGTGACCGAGGGTTTCTCGGCCGACTTCACACAAGCGCAACTGGTCCTGTCGGGCCGGATCGGCCAGATCCGCTTTCGGTCGAGCAGCGGCGTCACCGCGCACGACCTGATGGAGCGCTATGACGCGACGCCCCCCGGCGGTCCCGTCCAGCTCTTCGCCCAGGCCAATCGCACGCGAATGCAGGCCAATGAGACCCGCGCCTGGTACTCTGCCCCGGACGGATCAGGCTGGCTGGCGGGGTTCAGCTATATTCACAACACCACCCGCCTGACCCGCTTGTTCGGCGAGCCGGGGGCGTTGCTGCCGCGCACTGGCGTCGTCAATGGCGTGGAGGAAGCGACCCTCTATGGCGAGGCCAGCTTTCGCCTGCTGCCCGGCCTGCTGACGACCGGCGGCTTGCGCATCACCCATTCGGTGCTCGATGGCGGCGGCGAGGACCTGCCCTCCGCCTTGTCGCTTCAGGCCGTGCGGCAGTTGCGGGAAGTGACCGCCAGCCGGGCGCAGACCATCCTGCTACCGTCCGCCTCCGCGCTGATCGACCTGACGTCCAAGGCGCAGCTTTTCCTGCGCTATCAACAGGGTTTCCGGCCCGGCGGCCTGACGATCGAAGGGCCGTTGGTCCGGCGCTTTCGCAATGATCGTGTCGCGACGATCGAGGCCGGACTGCGCGCCGGACGGCCGGGCCGCGACCCGCTCGACGCGTCGGTCACGCTGGCACATACCGCCTGGCGCGACATCCAGGCGGATTTCATCGACTCCACCGGCTTGCCCAGCACCGCCAATATCGGGGATGGCCAGCTCTGGACGATCGAGGCGCTGGTCGGCGCGCGACTGTCGGATTCGCTGCGGATCGAGGGCGCGGTGTCGTATAACGACAGCCATATCGATGAGCCCTCCAGCGCCCGCGCTTTTGCCTTGCTGGAGGGAGGCACCGCCGATCCGATGCTGGCGCGGGCAACGATCCTCGCGCGGTTAAGCCAGATCCCCAACATCGCGCGGATCACGGCGCGGACGGGGGCGGTCTATCATCGGACATTGGCGGGCGGGCGCGATCTGCGGATCGATGGGTGGTTGCGCTATGTCGGCGCGTCGCGGCTGGGTGTCGGGCCGGTTCTGGGCGAGCGGCAGGGCAGCTATCTGGATAGCGGATTGACCGCCCGACTGGGTCTGGGCGCGTTCGGGGTGAGTGCCAGCGTCACCAATCTGGCCGATGTCCGCGGCAATCGCTTCGCCCTGGGCACGCCGTTCACCACGGGTCGCGACCAGGTGACGCCGCTGCGCCCGCGCACGCTGCGCCTCGGGCTCGACGCGGCCTTCTGATCAGCGGCGCGGCTTCGCGGCGAACAAGGACAGCGGGATCGCAACCGCCATCGCCTGGTAGCCGGCCATGCTGGGATGGAGATGATCCCCTGAGTCATAAGCGGGGAGCAGGTGATCGGGACGCGCGGGATCGCGCACCGCCTGATCGAAATCGATGACGCCGTCAAACACCCCTGATGTCCGGATGAAGCGGTTGATCGCCTGCCGGTCCGCTTCGGTCTCCGGGCCGGGATGATAATAGTCGTTGCCCTGGAACGGCGTGATGGTGCCACCGATCAGGCGGATGCCATGGGCATGGGCACGCTCCGCGAGTTGGCGATAGGCCATGATGATCTGCGCGACCATCGCCTGGTGCGTGGCCGCATCGGCGGGATGTTCGCGGGTGAGTACGCCCAGATCGTTGACGCCCTCGAGCAGAATGACATGGGTCACGCCGGCCCGGGCGATCACGTCGCGATCGAACCGCGCCATGAGGTTCGGACCCAGCCCGTCGAGCAGCACCCGGTTGCCACCGATCCCGGCATTGACGACCGAAAAGCGCCGTGTCGCTGGGTTCGCCGCCAGCCGACGTGCGAGATCGTCGGGCCAGCGGGTGTTGCTGTTGTCGGTGATGCCATAGCCGTCGGTGATCGAATCGCCGATGGTGACGATCGTCGCGCTCTGTGCGGCGTCGCGAACCTCGATGTCGGACAGGGCCCACCATCCGCCGATCTTCTGCGCCTCGGGTAGGGCGGGGCGCATCGTGGCATCGCCCGCCGCCAGATAGGTCGTTGCCCGCGCGCCCGGATGCCCGGTCGGAACGGTCGCGGCCTCGGGGAAATAGAGGCTGACGGTGACATCGCTGCCCGGCGTAACTGGCAGGGCGATATCGTCCGAATAGAGTTCCGCGCCCGGCGGAATGAGGACGGTCGATGCCCCGTCGAACCGCACGGGCAGGGGCGCGACAACCTCGGAGCGACCCGGCGCGCCCAGGCCGATCGTCGCCGCGCCGATCCGCAGCGGCGTGGTGCCGGCGACATTGGAGAGGCGCAGGCGCAGGGTACGGCCACCGGCCGTCAGATGAACCGTCTGGCGGATCGTGGCGGGCCCGGCCTTGGCCAGCTTGTCGGCATTGGCACCGTCGATCCGCATCTGCGATGATCCCCAGGCCGGAGTCCAGCGGGCGTCGCGCGCAACGGCGCCCCCAGCCATCGTCATCGCCAAGGCCGCCACTGCTGCCGTGAAGCCCCAACGCATCATGCCCGATCCTCTTCCTATCCATCCGTGCTTGCGGCCCGGTGTCTGGTAGCGATATCAGGGTCGCTGCCAAACGAAAACAGCCCGCCGCCTTTGGGTGAGACGGAGCCGGGAGAGACGATGCCTCATTTGCTGATGTCCGCTGCGCTGATCGCCCTTTTGCCCGCTGCGGCCTGGGCCGCGCCCGCTTGCCCCGACCCGGTCATGGCCTGTGACCGCGCGACCCCGGGGGCGTTGTCGCTGCTATCGCCCGGCCGCGCCACGACCGTCGTGGTCGAGGACGGGGACGAGCCGGGTGTTCGCCGCGCCGCGCAGGATCTGGTCACCGATCTGAAGGCAGTGGGTGGCGGCGAAGTCCTGCTGGCGAGCGCGCCGACGGGCGGGGCGACGGTGATCGCGGGTACCCTAGGCCATAGCCAGATGATCGACGCGCTGGCACGGGCAGGCAAGCTCGACGTGAGTGGATTGAAGGACCAGTGGGAGGGCTATGTCGAACAGGTGGTCGACAATCCCGCACCCGGCGTCGCCCGCGCTCTGGTCATCGCGGGAGCGGATCGACGGGGCACCATCTATGGTTTGTACGACATCAGCACGAAGGCCGGAGTCAGCCCTTGGACCTGGTGGGCTGATGTGCCGGCGCAGCGCCATCCGACCCTCTATCTGACCGCCGGGCGCGTCGCCGATCATCCGGTCGTCAAATATCGCGGCATCTTCATCAATGACGAGGAACCGGGCTTCGGTGGCTGGGCGCGGGCCAAGTTCGGCGGCGTCAATCACCTGGCCTATGAGAAGGTCTTTACCCTGCTGCTCCGCTCCAAGGCCAATTTCCTATGGCCGGCCATGTGGGGCAAGTCGCTATGGGAGGATGATCCCGCCTCCGCCCCGCTGGCACAGGAGATGGGCGTGTTGCTCGGCACCTCCCATCACGAACCGATGCAACGCGCGCAGGTCGACTGGAAGCGGCAGGGCGGCGGTGCCTGGGACTACACCCGCAACGCCCCAGCGCTGCGCGCCTTTTGGCGGCAGGGGATCGAGCGGCGCGGCCGGGCCGAGGACCCCGTCACGATCGGGATGCGCGGTGACGGCGACGAACCGATGACCGAGGGGACCGCGATCGACCTGCTTCAGAATATCGTGGCCGATCAACGCAAGATCATCGCCGATGTCACCAGGCGTCCCGCATCGGAGACGCCGCAGGTCTGGGCGCTCTATAAGGAAGTGCAGGATTATTACGACAAGGGGATGCGCGTCCCCGATGACGTGACCCTGCTGTTCGCCGATGACAATTGGGGCAATATCCGCCGCCTGCCGCCGCCCGGCGAGCGGCGGGCCGGCGGCGCGGGCGTCTATTATCATTTCGATTATGTCGGTGATCCGCGTAACTATAAATGGCTCGACACCAATGCCATCCCGCGTGTGTGGCAGCAGATGCGGATGGCCAGCGACTATGGCGCGGATCGGCTGTGGATCGTCAATGTCGGCGACCTGAAGCCGATGGAATATGCGACCAGCTTTTTCCTCGCCATGGCCTGGAACCCGGCCCGCATGGATCTGGCCACGATGCAGGCTTATCCCGCACGCTGGGCGACGCAGCAATTTGGGCCCGCGCAGGGGCCCGCCATCGGGGCTCTGCTGACCCGCTATGGCCAGTTGGCCAGCCGCCGCAAGCCCGAGCTGATTGATGCGACGACCTATGATCTGGCGGGCGGCGAGTGGGCACGGGTGCTGGCGGAGTGGAACACGCTCGACGCCGATGCGCGGCGGATCGAAACGACGCTGCCCGCCGATCAGCGCGATGCCTATTATGAACTGGTGCTCCACCGGGTGGAGGCGATGACGAACCTGCATCGGCTCTATCAGGCCGTCGCGGCCAACCGGGCGGCGGCGAGCGCAGGGGATGCCGCCATGGCGCAGCGGATGGCGTCGGCCGCGCGGGATTATTACGAACGTGATGCCGCGATCCGTCGGCGCTACGAGGTCGAGACGGCCGGCGGCAAATGGCCGAGCATGATGGCGCAGACGCATATCGGCTATACCGGCTGGCAGCAGCCCGATACCAACTCGATGCCCGCGCTGGCGACGGTCGCCAAACCCCTGCCGCTGCCCGCCGCCACATCCAGACCCGCCCGGCGGATCGCCGCCGATAGCGGCCGCGCGGTGGATGGCGCCGGAGTCCGGTGGCAGCGCGTGGCCGGCTTCACTGCGGAAGGTGCGGCGATGATCGCCACGCCCACCACCGCGCCGACCATAGAACGGCCCGGCGGGGCCAGTCCGCATATCGTCTATGACGTCACATGGGACCGCGTCGGGCCGATGACGCTGGGGGTCATTGCCGCGCCGGGTCTAGACGTGCGTGGTGGTGGCAAGCATCGGATCGCGGTGTCGATCGACGATGGGGCGCCGATCATGCTGAACCTGATGGCCGGCGAATCGGTGGAGACGTGGAGCCGCTCGGTAATCGAGAATCGCCGGATTACGACGACGACCCTGCCCGGCATCACGGCGGGACGGCATCGGCTGACCCTATGGCTGGTCGATCCCGAAGTGGTGATCGAGGGCATCACCCTCGACCCCGCCAAGGGGTGAGCTAGCCGCCGCGCAGCATCCGCATCGCCTGAGCCCGGAGCAGGCCGAGATTTTCCGGGTCCTGGCCGAGAACGCCATGCCGCTCTTCGGGCAGATGCGCCAGCGGATGGCCATCAGGGCGAAAGGCATAATGGTCGAACCAGGCGGCCCAGGCGGCGCGTTCGGGCGCGGGTCGCGCAGCGATCGCGCTCATGGCGAGCAGCAGCGTTATAAAGGGTTGGTCGGGGCCGACCGGAAAGGCATCCCACCAGTAATTGACCAGGATGTTGAGCGATCCGCTCGCCTCCACCCGGTGCCACCAGAGCTTGGGCATATAGAGCGCATCCCCCGGCCCCAGATCGACCGTGATCGCGCGCGCGGCCGCATGTTCGAAACGGGGATAGCGCGGATCGCCCGGCTTCGCCTCTGCGGCCAGCGCCACCGGCTGGCCGGCCATGGTGTGATCGATCGGGCCGACATAAAGGTCGCCGATCGCGTCGGGCGGATAAAGGGTGAAGCGCCGCCGTCCCGCCACCACGCAGGCGATATTGTCCATCATGTCGTAATGACAGGCGATGGTCGAGGCATGGCCGATCCACAGCCGTGGAGACACCCCGGACGGTGCGAAGGGCAGGGCATTGTCCTCCGCCAGTCCAGGCAGGAAAATTTCGGTGGGTAGTGACCCGGCATAGATGCTTTCGGTCGCCTCACCCGGCCGTGTGATCCGGGCAATGGCCTCGCCCAGCGGCATCCGCTCACGCCGGAAATTAAAGCCCGCCAGATCGTCGGTATAGGTATAGCGACCGGCAATGGCGGGATCGCCGACAAAGGCTTCGACCGGATGGCCGGCATCGAAACGCGCCAGATAGGCCCGCAGCGCCGCGCCATCCTCGGCCAATTGCGCCATTGGCCAATCGGCCACCGCGCCGCGTATCACGACCGGCTGACAGGGCTCGGCGACCAGCCGCCCGAACGCCGCCGGATCGGTCAGCGCTTCGCGGTCGACCTCGGCGGCCTTCGGACTCACGCCGCCAGTCCGCTCAACCGGTCGTTGCGCCGCCGCGCGAGGAAGGGGACGTGGCGGACCGAATTGGTCTGCGCATAGATCAACTGCATATCGCCGGAGCGGAACAGCGACACGATGACGTCATCGGGCAGGGCGTGGAGCGCATCGAGGCTGATCGTATAAAGCGAATCGAGCCGCAGGCTTTCGCCATTGTCGAACCGGAAACTCAGGTCGATCGGCTCGACCAGATTGTGGGCGAGCAACTGGGCGACGAAGCGCTCCGTCTCGGGCAGGCCCTTGTGCAGCCGGCGCAGCGCGGCCTGGACGCGCTGTAGCATCGGGGTCGGTGCGCCATCGGCGTCGAACACCGGTTCACCTTCGGGTTGGCGAAGCGCCGGATGATCGCGGTCGATCGCGATATTCTCACCCGACACATAAAAGCCCTGCCGCTCCAGATCGGCGGCGCGATAGCCTGTCAGCATATGGTTGGAGCCCAGGCAGAGATTCTCGTCCGGCACCAGACCCATCAGCGCCCCCGGATAGAGGTCGCCCGTCTCCGGATGCCGGGTGAACAGAATGGGATAATGGAGCGAGGCCGACAGGAATTCCTCGGCCACCAGTTGCACAAAATGTCGGGTAGCGTCAGGGGCGGGGGACACGCGCAGGGCGGCGTGCCGAGCGCTATCGAGCAATTCCATTTCGGCCATGATCGTCGGTCCCTTTCGCGTCGCGTCCCCTCTAACCCCGGGCGGATGCGATGCCGGCCGGGGCGACGATATCGGGGTTGTGTCTATTCCCTCCGACCTTCGTCAAGCCCAGCAAATAACGGCAATTCAGTGCTCTGACAAATTGCTTGTTATAGCGCTATCATAGCGCTACCATTGATGCATCATGTGGGCGGTACGGCGGCATAACGCTGGTCGTCTATGAACTATAGAACCGAAGGAGAGGGGAAGATGGTGGCTCGCACTGCTTTCGTGAGCGCATTGATTTCGCGGCGCAGGCTGATGACCGGAGTCTCGCCGTTGATGGCCTTGGCTTTGCTATCGCCGGACGCGGCCTTTGCTCAGACCAGCACCGCTCCCGCCGGCGTACGCCCGGATGTCGCGGTCCAGGCCAACACCACCACCGCCCAGGAAGCGGGCACCCCTCAGAGCCAGGCGACCGATCCTGCTGCACAGGACAACAGCCCGTCTCCGGCCGGCGAGGCGAGCTCGGCCGACATCATCGTCACCGGCCTGCGCAGCTCGCTCCAGCGCAACCTCGACATCAAGCGCACTGCGACCGGTGTCGTCGACGCGATCTCTTCGGAAGACATCGGCAAATTCCCCGACTCCAACGTCGCCGCCTCGCTCCAGCGTCTGCCCGGCGTGTCGATCCAGCGCTCGGGCGCACGTGGCGAGCCGACCGGCATCACCGTTCGCGGCTTTGGTGGCGACTTCAACACCACGCTCTATGACGGCCGCCGCATCTCGACCGCGACTGGTGGTCGCCAGATCGACTTCAGCACCGTCGGCTCGGATTTCATTGGCGGCATCAGCGTCCTGAAGACGCCCGACGTGTCGCTGGCATCCAGCTCGATCGGCGCGACCGTCGACATCCAATTCCCCAAGCCGTTCGACCATCCCGGCTTCCGCGCGGCGGTCAGCGCCTCGGGTTCGTTGCAGGACCGTGCGGGCCATGTCGTGCCGACGCTCGGCGCGCTGGTCAGCGACACCTTCGCCGACGATACGATCGGCATCCTGTCGAGCTTCATCTACACCCGGCGTGATACCGATACCAACCGCGTCTTCGTATCGGGCTGGCCGGGCAACGGCTTCGCCCCCTGCCAGTTGCAGGGCAGCACCGCCACCGTCTGCAATCCGGTCAACTCGGGTAACGACCCCAGCCAGGTTCGCAGCCTGACGGGCTGGTTCCCGCAGCAATATGGCGCGGAACAGCAGCGCGTGCAGGACGAACGTGTCGATGGCCGCATCGCGCTGCAATGGCACCCTTCCGAAGGCGTAATGGTCACGCTGGACAACAACTTCTCGCGCCAGACGCTCAATACCGACGTGTACGGCTTTGGCGTGTGGTTCAGCCAGGAGTCGCTGCGCAACGTCAAGCAGGACGCCAACGGCACAGCGGTCAGTTTCACCCAGGCGGGGTCGCCGACCGACTTCACCAGCGCGCATAACCGCCAGATCCTCCAAACCAACCAGACCGGCCTGAACGTCAAGTGGGACGTGACCGAAAAGCTGACGGTCGAGGCCGACGGCGCCTATGCCAAGAGCTGGCTGAACCCCGGCAATGTCATCGGCAGCCAGAATGGCGACATCGGCTATGGCGGTCGCCTGGGCACCAATCTGGGCTTCAACATCACGGGCGACAGCAACAAGGCGTTCCCGACGATCAGCAATTTCGGCCCGGCCGGCGACGGCGCGCGTTGGGCCGATCCCGCGCTGATCGGCTCGCACGTCACGGTCAATCAGACCCAGCAGAATACCGACGAGCTCAAGCAATTCCGCGGCGTTGCAACGTGGAAGGAAGACAATATCACGCTGAAGCTCGGCGGCCAGTATGTCGAGGACAATTTCCAGCTGTTGAACCGCAGCACCTTCACTAACAATTTCTGGCAGGCCTATTCGGGCTACGGCGCGCCATCGGGTCAGGGTGGTGGCGTGTCGCCGCTGCCGTCCAGCCTCTACCAGGGTTCGATCAGCCTCGACAAATTCATCCCCGGCTTCGCGGGTGGCCTGCCGCCGTCCGTCCTGATTTACAGTCCGCAGGCCTACCAAGCTTATCTGTCGAGCTTGGGCAATCCCTATGCCCAGACGATTCCGGGCTTCAACTATCCGGCGCCCGACGATACGTCGAATGGGCTGCGGAATTTCCGTGGTCAGTTCACCGAGGCGGTCGATCCGGCGAGCATCCTGACGGTCAACGAAAAGACGCTTTCCTTCTTCCTCAGCTCGGCGATGGAAGGCCGGATCGGCGAGATGCCGCTGCATGTCGCGTTCGGCGTCCGTACCGAGAATACCCGTCTGCGCTCGATCGGGCAGGGGCGTCAGCCGACGTCGATCACGCGCAGCACGACCGACCCGTCGCTGCTGACCATCGGCTTCTCCGACACGCAGCCGGTGGCACGCCGCAACAGCTACACCTATGTGCTGCCCTCGGTCGACGCGCGACTGGAAGTGACCGACAATCTGCAGTTGCGCTTCGACGCATCGCGCACGCTGACTCGTCCGGGCCTCAACCTGCTGAACCCGGTGCTGAACGTCGGTATCGGCCAGCGTGTCGGTGCGCTGTCGGGCAGCGGTGGCAACCCCAATCTGCAGCCTTATCTGGCCGACAATTTCGACGTCGCGGCCGAATGGTATTATCAGCGCAATTCGTACCTCGCGGTCGACTTCTTCCTGAAGAACGTCAGCAACTTCATCGTCGGCGGCGTGACGCGGCAAACGGTGAACGGCGTGATCGATCCGACCACGGGCCAGCCGGCGAGCTTCGCCATCTCGGCGCAGGTCAACGGTCCGGACGCGACAGTGCGCGGTGTCGAAATCGCCTGGCAGCAGGTGTTCGGCGACAGCGGCTTCGGCTTCCAGGCGAATGCGACGCTGGTCGATACCAACAAGCCCTATGATGCGACCAACATCTCGCAGACGGGCTTCGCGGTCACGGGTCTGGCCAATTCGGCCAATTTCGTCGGCTTCTACGACAAGAACGGCTTCCAGATCCGCACGGCACTCAACTGGCGTGACGAGTATCTGGCGGGCTTCGGCCAAAACCAGAATACCGGGGCGTACGGCGCCGAGCCGACCTTCGTGAACCAGAGCTTCCAGGTCGATCTGACCAGCAGCTATGACGTCACCAAGGACTTCTCGATCTTTGGCGAAATCCTGAACCTCAACAATAACAAGCAGAGCACGCATGGCCGGTTCAAGAACCAGCTGCTCGACGTGTTCGACTATGGCCGGCGCTTCACGCTCGGCGCGCGCTATCGCTTCTGATGATAGCATGATGCGGGGATGTCGGGCTTCGGCTTGACATCCCCGTTCTCTTTTGGACCTTCTCGACCATGGTTCAGCCCGTTCAGAATATCGTGATCGTCGGTGGCGGCACCGCTGGCTGGCTGACGGCCGGCGTCATCGCCGCGCGGCATCAGGGGCGGCGGCCGCACGGCTTTACCGTGACGTTGGTCGAGTCCCCGAACGTGCCGATCATCGGGGTGGGCGAGGGGACCTGGCCGACGCTGCGCACCACTCTGCGAAAGATGGGCGTGTCGGAGACCGCATTCTTCCGCGAGTGCGATGCGTCGTTCAAACAGGGTGCGCGCTTCAATCGCTGGACGACGGGCGCGGCCGATGACGGCTATTACCACCCGCTGATGCTGCCGCAGAGTTTCGGCCAGGTGAACCTGGCCACCCATTGGCTGGCGGCAAGCGAGGCGACCAGCTTCTGCGACGCGGTGACGCCGCAGGGGCGGATTTGCGACGCCGGCCTCGCACCTAAGACGATCGCGACGCCCGAATATGAGGCGCTGGCCAACTACGCCTATCATCTGGATGCCGGCAAATTCGCCGATTTCCTGCGCCGCCATTGCTGCGAGACGCTGGGCGTGCGGCATGTGCTCGCCGATGTCGAAGAGGTGCTGCTGAGCGAGCAGGGCGACATCCGCGCGGTCCGCACGGCGCAGGCGGGGGAAGTGACCGGCGACCTGTTCGTCGACTGCACCGGTTTCCGCTCGCTCCTGCTCGGCGAGGCGATGGAGGTGCCATTCAAGCCGCTGGGCGATGTGCTGTTCTGCGACACCGCGCTCGCCATCCAAGTGCCCTATGATGATCCCGAGGCGCCGATCGCCTCGCACACCATCTCGACGGCGCAGTCGTCGGGTTGGATCTGGGATATCGGCCTGCCGACCCGGCGCGGGGTGGGGCATGTCTTTTCCAGCAGCCATATCGGCCGCGACGAGGCTGAGCGTGAACTGCGCGTCTATCTGGGCGAGGTGGGGCGTGATCTGCCGGTGCGCGAGTTGAAGATCCGGGCGGGACATCGGACGCGCTTCTGGGAACGGAACTGCGTCGCCGTTGGGCTGGCGGCGGGGTTCTTGGAACCGCTCGAAGCCTCGGCCATCGTGCTGATCGAGCTATCGGCCAAGCTGATCGCAGAACAGATGCCGGCGTGCCGCGAGGTGATGGACACGGTCGCCAAGCGGTTCAACGACACGACGCTGTATCGCTGGGGCCGGATCGTCGATTTCCTGAAACTCCATTATGCGCTGACCCAGCGGACCGATAGTGACTTCTGGCGGGATAACTGCCGCCCGGAGACGATGCCCGATCGTTTGCAGGAACTGATGACGCTGTGGCGTTACCAAGCGCCGTGGATGCACGATGAATTCGACCGGGTGGAGGAGGTTTTCCCTTCGGCCAGCTATCAATATGTCCTCTACGGCATGGGCCAGCGCACCGAGATCGCCCCCGGCAGCCTGGAGGCGGAAGCCATCGTCGCCGAGCGTGCGCGCCGTGAGAACGACGTGCAGACCGGGCGGATGCTTGCCGGCCTGCCGCGCCACCGTGATCTGATCCGCAAGATCGTCGAGCGGGGGTTGCCGACGATCTAGGCGCTGAGGGCGGCGCGTGGCCTTCGACTTCGC